>PJUF01000279.1_pt1 | contig 42468 bp, 39 predicted proteins | sample 1512191 | NCBI WGS metagenome assembly PJUF01 (sample SAMN08177673, study PRJNA422409) | Feces metagenome, whole genome shotgun sequencing project. | isolation source: Chicken feces (3) enriched on wood chips | host: Gallus gallus | place: USA: Madison | collected 2015-01-15 | reverse complement strand
TTCTGGCTTGCAAAGTAGTGAATAGAAACAGCACCCTAACCTCAAATTAAGCGGCAACTTTATTACATAACTGCTATTTATAGGTTTTCTGGGCTGAGATGGAATATGTTTGCTGTAGAGTAAGTATTGAAGGTGTAATTACAAATACATCAGGTTGCTTACCCTTTTGCTGTATCAACCTGATGTATCTGCATAATTAAAGTGTCTGTCCTGCATGTCGCCCTTCCGCAAATTCTTCAATCATTTTTGCGTTAAAAGCAGGTATGTCTTTTGGAGATCGGCTGGTTACTAATCCGTTATCTACAACCACTTCGCTGTCTTCCCAGTTTACACCGGCGTTTATTAAATCTGTTTTAATAGAGGGGTAAGAAGTCATGTTTCTGCCTTTTAAAGCGCCGGTTTCTATCAGCAATTGTGGCCCGTGGCAAATAGAAGCAATTGGCTTTCCTTTTTCAAAGAATGATTTTACAAAGTTTACGCAGTCTTCGTTTTTGCGCATAGTGTCTGGATTCATTACACCGCCCGGAATCAGAAGCCCGTCGTAATCATCGGGGTTGGCATTCGTTAAAAGTTTGTCTACTTTAATTTCAACTCCCCAATTGTCTTTGTCCCATGCTTTAATAGAATCTTTTTGGGGCGAAATTACGTGTACTGTAGCGCCTGCTTCCAGTAGTGCTTTTTGTGGTTCTATTAATTCAGATTGTTCAAATCCATGTTCACTTAAAATAGCAATTTTTCTGTTGCTTAATGTTGCCATAACTCATGTTTTTATAGGTTAAAAGATATATTTCGCTAAGGTCTTGCAAAGACTAAACCAAAATATTATAGCGGAAGGGACATTGGTAAAATGAGAGATGCAAATGGACTTATTGTAAATACATGTCAATAATGACATTCCACTTACCGGTGTCTTCTTCGCGTTGCCATACTCTAATGTAAGGGAAAGGTTTGCCCGATACGGCTGCCTGGCCATAGGTATAAGCTAAATCTCCGCTAAAGGCTCTGTCTACACCTTTAGGTGCGCTTTGGAAAGAGAGCTTATGCTTAACAACGAAATTTAATGCTTGCTCTAAATTGGTGCTTGGGTAATATCCGGGAAAATGAAATTTTACATTGGCGGCATAAAACTCGCTCAGGTATTTATTGCCGTTTTTAGAGGCCAGGCGTTTGCCAAACAATTCATCGGTACCAAAAACAATATCGTTGCGCATTTCTATCTTTTTTGGACCAATAAGCTTGTAGTACTCTCTGTCTTTTGGTTCGTAATAATCAAATTTGGTTTCCCGTACAAGCTCTGGGTGCGCTGTTTTAGCATGTATAGCCAGTTTCCATTTATTATTTACGTTTTTCCAGATATGTAAGTAATGCCCAAAAGTTTTTTTGCCGTTAACAGTTTGCTCAAATCGGCCGCTGGTGAATCCAAAGTCTCCTTTTTTAGAAATTCTTGCATATTCTGGCTTCCACTCCAGTTCATCGCGGCTTTTTTCTTTGGTTTTTGTATAAACTTTAGAGAATGGTTGTGGTTCTGGTGTAAATACAATAGCATCGGCAGCGCCGTATTTAAGAAAGGAATTGTTAATACCGTGTTTAAATACAGCATAATTTACTTTTTCATCCACCTCTATTAAAGATTTAATAGTGCCGTTTGCTTTTTGTGCATGGGCAGCAAAAGTAGATGTTAAGAACAGGATAATAGCGAAAACAATTTTGTACATGCAGCTAATTAAACAAAGCAAATAGTTTTATGTTTTAGACCACGTTGTGCCTTCTTTACTGTCTTTTAGTTGATAGCCAATTTCCTGCAGGCCCATTCTAATCTTATCAGAAGTTGCATAATCTTTATTTGCTTTGGCTTCTTGTCTGATGTTAATTAAGAATTGCATTAGCGGTTCTACGTCTCCAGATGCAGAAACGTCGTCTTTTAACCCCAAAATATTATTTACATAGTTATTAAGCAAGGCTTTCAAATCAGCCAGATCTTTTGCTGTTATCTGGGCATGCCCGTCATGAATAGAATTGATAGTTTTTACCGTATCAAATAGCTCTGCAATTAATATTGGCGAGTTAAAATCATCATTCATTGCAGCACTAAATCTTTCCTCAATTTCAGCGGTATTAACTTCAGAACTATCCGAAACTTTTAGTTTATCTAATAAACCAAGTGCATTCATTAGACGTTTAAATCCTTTTTCGCTGGCATCCAAAGCTTCATTAGAAAAATCTAAGGTGCTTCTGTAATGTGCCTGCAACATGAAGAATTTTACCACCATTGGGCTGTAGCCTTTGTTAAGAAGTGGATGGTTTCCGGTAAATAACTCGTGAGGGAGAAAGCTGTTTCCTAAAGATTTAGACATTTTCTGCCCGTTAACAGTAAGCATATTGGTGTGTATCCAGTAATTAGCCGGATGCTTACCACAGGTAGCTACATTTTGTGCAATCTCATTGGTATGATGTGTTGGAGCAAGATCCATTCCGCCACCATGTATATCAAATTGTTCCCCTAAATACTTATTGCTCATGGCAGAACATTCTAAATGCCAGCCCGGAAAACCCATGCCCCAGGGAGAAGGCCATTGCATTAAGTGCTCTGGCTTTGCTTTAATCCAGAGTGCAAAATCAAGTTTTCCGCGTTTTTCATCCTGTCCGCCCAATTCTCTTGTATTATTTAAGAGATCTTCCAGCTTTCTGCCGTTTAAGATTCCGTAATCGTTACTGTGGTTGTATTTTTCTACATCAAAGTAAACCGTTCCGTTTACTTCGTAAGCCAATCCATTTTCCAGAATCTTCTTAACCATTTCTATTTGCTCAATAATATGGCCAGTGGCAGTAGGCTCAATACTCGGAGGTAAAACATTAAAAACTTTCATCATGTCATGAAAGCCATTAGTGTATTTCTGTACAATTTCCATAGGTTCTAATGCAGCCAGTTTGGCTTTTTTAGAAATTTTATCTTCACCTACATCTCCATCGCCTTCTAAGTGGCCAGCGTCCGTAATATTTCTAACATATCTAACTTTATAACCCAAATGAGTTAGGTATCGATAGATCAAATCAAAAGAGATAAACGTACGACAGTTGCCCAAATGCACATCGCTATAAACGGTGGGGCCGCAAACATACATGCCAACATATGGAGCGTTTAAAGCTTTAAATTCTTCTTTTTTACGGGAGATGGTATTATAGATAGCAAGATTATTGTACATGTCCGCAAATCTACAAAATTGTTTGATGAGAAAAGAGGGCGTTAAGCCGGATATTTATACCAAACTATACGGCTTAGTTTTCTGCTTTCAATTTAACTTCTGCCTTTACAGGATAATGATCAGAGTAAGCTTTTTTAACAATTTTATAGCTCAGTATATCAAATTGCTTTGATGCTAAAATATAATCTATCTGGAAATTAGGAAACTCGCCATTATAGGTTATCCCTGGCCCGCTACCCTTTTCTCTAAAAGTATTTAGCAAGTTTTTACTGACTTGTTTAACGGAATAGGAAGCTGGTGTGTCGTTAAAATCGCCCATAATAATGTAAGGCGTTTTGCAGGTATCGGTATAGTTTTTTAGAATTTCTACTTGTCTGGCTCTTTTGATAAATGCATTTCGTAAACGGTGGAGAATCCGTTTTCCTTTCTCCACGTCCTTGTCTTTTGTGCTGAAATCTGATTTTAATTGATTGAGGTAAGAATAATCCTCGGGCATAAATGAAATGGAAGCCAAATGCACTAAATAAACTCTAAAGATTTTATCATCCTTTTTCAGATCGGCCCAAATACCATTATTAGCACCTTCAGGATCTAATTTTTCCAAATTCCCTTGAGCCACAATAGGCAGTTTGGTAAATAAGGCAATCCCGGTCGATTCATAGTCATTGCCGCTAGTTGGGAAGAAATAATATTCTTTGGAACCTAATATATTGAAGATAGAGTCTTTGGTGAGGTATTTTCCTTTATGTCTGGTGAAAAATTCCTGCATGCCCAAAACATCTGGCTGTTCATTAGCAATAAGGCTTAGAATATTTTGTCTGGTACTTGGGTCTAAATCGAAACCAAATTGCTTAAAATAGTGAACATTATAAGTCATTAAGCTAATGGTAGCAGAATCTTTAACAAAAGTGTTCTCTGTTTTAGTTCTAAAACCAATGGTAGATTGCAAAGTGTCATAACCAATTAAAATTGCTATCAAAGAGATTAAAAAGTACCACCGCTTTTTAAAAATCCATATTACCAAAAAAATAATATTTGCGAAAAGGACAAATGGGTAACTTAAGCCCAAAAATGCGAAGTACCAGTGTTTAACCGGACTGATGACACTTGCCAGATAACACAAAAGCAGAGTAGCAACTGCCGCAATGTTAAGAATAAGAAGAAGTTTAGTAAAAAAACTGTTTTGCTTATTTTTCTTCATGGCCTTTGCTTGCCTTAAAAAGGATGTTCTTTTCTTTTTTGGTGAGCGACTCGTAGCCGGATTGCGAAATCTTATCCAGAATAGCATCTATAGTATCCTGGTCTGGTTCTTCAGGCGTACTGCTATCTGTGTTAAAATTTCTGGATACTACTTTTAGCTTTTTTTTCGGTTGAACAAGTCTTTCAAAAGGTAGGCTCCAGTCTTTGCCGTTTTGGTAAGATTTAATAAAGAGAAAACCAAACAGTGCACCTCCTAAATGTGCAACGTGTCCGCCTGCATTGCCTCCGGTAAGACTCAAAATATCTAATGCTATATAAATTAAAGCAATCCATTTTAACCTGACGGCACCAAATAACAGTAGATGTATAGAGTAATTAGGTAAAAGCGTTGCAGTAGCAATTACAATGGCACTTACCGCGGCAGATGCGCCAACTGCAATAGCATTAAATGAATTTTGCTGAAAAGCTGGAATAGTATTGTAGGCCAGTATATACAGAAAAGCACCGGCCAGGCCGCCAAAGAGGTATAAAAAAGTAATCTTTTTTGCGCTTTGAAAACTTTCAAATATTCGCCCCATCCAGAACAGCCATAGCATATTAAACAAAATATGTAACAACCCATTATGTACAAACATATAGGTTATGGGGGTCCAGAATCTGTAAAGCAAATTTTCTGGATTAGCCGGAACGCCCAGCCATTCATAAGTGAGGTTCTGGAAACCGCTCTGTCTAAAAAATAGGAACTGTATTAAATTAATTAATGACAGCACTAAAAATATGATGACGTTAATGCCAATAAATAGATTGACTTTACTGCCAGAATTAAAGACTTTATATTTTAGTTCCTGATACGTGTTCATAAAAATAGCAATTCTTTAATCGTAAAAAACACAAATAAAAAACAAACTGTATAAGTTTTTGCCGGGCGTAAATTCTGCTTACTTTGTGGTTCTAACTAACAAAATTACATAAAATAATCACCCGCTTTTCTTATACGCCATACTTTGATTAATATATAACCAAATAACATACCGCCCAGATGCGCAAAATGAGCTACGTTATCTCCGGGGTTATTTGCAAAGCCACTATACAATTCGAATAAACCGTAAAGTATTACAAAATATTTTGCTTTTATTGGCAATAGAAAGTACAGATAAATAAGCGCATTCGGAAACAGCATGCCAAAAGCCAGCAATAGACCAAATACAGCACCAGAAGCTCCAACTGTTGGGAAAAATAATGCTGCGGTATAGGCTGCGGCCTGCGGGTCTGCGTAATTCATGTGCTGGGCAACTACGCTGGCGCCGTTACTTAGTACTTCATTAATGGTAGCGGCTGAAAGCTGTTCTTTTAATAGCTGTACTTCTACAAATTGTACCCCTAAATGTAAGAACGCTGCACCTAATCCAGTTATGATATAGTATTGTAAAAACCGTTTAGAGCCTAAATAGTTTTCAATAACAGAACCAAACATCCACAAAGCAAGCATATTTGAAAATATATGCATCATGTTGCCATGCATAAACAAATGAGTAAAGAACTGCCACACTCTAAAATTAGGCGATTCAAAATAGTAAAGACCTAATAATCTGTTAAGATCTACGCCCAGGCTGCTGCCAAAAACGTTGGCTGCCAGAAACATAATCCCGTTTATAATTAAAAGGTTTTTTACAACCGGAGGAAAAATGGTATTGCCCAGTGGCCTGAATTCTCTCATATTTAACTTTTATTAAAGCGTTCTGCTAATTCTTCTAACGTAATTTTTATAATAATCTGCTTACCGCTGATAGACAGTGAAGGAGTATCACAAGCAAAAAGCTGGTCGATAAGATTTGTCATTTCTTCAGCTTCTAATATTGTACCGCTTTTTATAGCCGCATTTTTAGCCAAGGTTCTTGCCAGATTATCGCGTTTATCTAACTTAAGAACACTGTGGTTATTTTTAAAGCCTTCAATCAGCTGTTCCATCATGGCGGCTAAATTATTGTTTTCCGGAATATCAGCCGGCACTCCTTCAATTACCAGTGTGTTTTTGCCAAATTCGCGTATCTGAAACCCTAAAGCATGAAAAGACGGAAGTAATTCGCTCACCAACGCATAATCTGTGGTATTTAAAGTCACCGTTTGTGGAAAAAGACTTTGCTGGCTTAGTCCTTTATGATTTTCCAGCTGTTCTAAAAATCTTTCATATAAAATGCGTTCATGGGCTGCCTGCTGGTCTATCAGCATAAAGCCAGATTTTATTTGTGTGATGATATAACGCTGGTGGATCTGAAAAAAATTACGGCTATCTGTTTCTTGCTGCGCTACACTGTTGTTCTGTACCGGAGCCGAGTTTTCTAAGCCCAACGGAAGCTGTTCGTGTTTAGCTTCTTGTGTAATTTGATATAAAGTATCCCAGTTAGACGGAATGCCACTTCTTTCTGCTACCGATCTGTAGCTTTCGCTTTTTTGCCGGATAGCTTTATCATCCCCAAAAGGATTAAAATTAGGGTTGAAGCTGATGCTTGGCGGATTAATTTCTTCCAGTGGTTTTGGGCTAATCATTCTTTCAAAACCGGTTTCCTGATCAAAATCTAAAGTAGGCGTAATATTGTAGCGACCTAAAGAGCGCTTTACCGCCGAACGGATAATCGCATAAATAGCCTTATCGTCCTGATATTTGATTTCTGTTTTGGTAGGATGTACGTTGATATCTATTTTAGAAGGATCTATTTCTATAAAAAGAACATACAGCGGAAAAGAATCTTCTGTAAGTAATTCTTCATAAGCCGACATCACTGCATGGTTTAGATACGGATCTTTAATAAAACGACTGTTCACGAAAAAGAACTGGTCGCCACGCGTTTTTTTAGCAAAAGACGGTTTTCCGATAAAGCCTTTTAGCTGGATAATGCTGGTTTCTTCCTCTACCGGAACCAATCTCTCGTTATAGTTATTGCCCAGCAAATGTACAATTCGTTGTTTTAAAGAAGTGGGCGGTAAATGGTAGATTTCTTGCCCGTCGTGGTGTAAAGTAAAATGAATTTCTGGATGAGCTAGCGCAACTCGTTGAAATTCATCTATAATATGTCGCGTTTCTACCGCATTGCTCTTTAAGAAATTTCGCCTTGCGGGAATATTGTAGAAAAGATTCTTTACAGAAATGGATGTTCCGGCAGCAGTAGCACAGGGCTCCTGGCTAAGCACATCCGAGCCTTCTATTATCAATAAAGTACCTAATTCGTCTTCATGTCTGCGGCTTTTAAGTTCTACTTTGGCCACGGCAGCAATTGAGGCCATGGCCTCGCCTCTAAAGCCCATGGTTCTAATAGCAAAAAGATCTTCTGCTTTTCTGATTTTTGATGTTGCGTGGCGCTCAAAGCACATTCTGGCATCGGTTGCGCTCATTCCACAGCCGTTATCAATAATCTGTATAAGTGCTTTACCGGCATCTTTAATAATCAGTTGTATCTTATCTGCACCTGCATCTATAGCGTTTTCAACAAGTTCTTTTACAGCAGATGCTGGCCGTTGCACCACCTCTCCGGCGGCAATCTGATTGGCAACAGCATCTGGCAAAAGTTGTATAATATCTGACATACGAGCGCTAATGTAAGCAATTTTTTAAGCCTCTTAAATCACAAAAATGTATAAAACTATAATTGCACTAAGCTGTAATATTTTGTGAAAAGCTATAAAGCTAAAGGCAATAGCTTTGAATATGCAGAGTAGCAGATTAATTTTTACTTTTGAGGCATGATTAAACAGATTTTACTGGGGGGATTATTTTGTTTTCTAATTGTAGCACAATCTTGCGGGCAGCCGCACAAACATAGCGAAAGCCAGTTAAAGACCATAGAGCTGGTACAGGAACAGGCAACGGTATTAAACAATAATAGTGAAACGTTACCCGTAAAAAATCTGGCAGATTCAAAAATCATCAGCCTTAATTTCGGTTTTAGCTTTCAGAACCATTTTGATAGTCTGTTAAATAAGTACACATTAGTGGATAGCATGAATGTAATGCTTTACAGGGATGATATGTCTGGATTTGCCGATAAACTTAATGCTTACAATTTGGTTATTGCAACTATTCCGGATAAAGCTCTTTTAGAAACAGAAGTGCAAAATTTTTTGGAAAATTTACAGTCTAAGAAGCAATTGGTAATAGTTCTTTTTGGCGATGGAAAGTATCTGAAGAATTTGGATAATATTACAGCTCCGGTAATCTGGTGCCCGACTAAAAATGCAGAATCTGCCAGTTTTATAGCACAGCTTATTTTTGGCGGACGCGGAGTGCAAAATAAATTGCCAGCAACTTTTTCTGATAAATATACACAGGGTCAGGGTTTTGATGTTTTTCCTTTCAGGTTGGCATATACCGTTCCAGAAGAGCTTAATCTGAACTCTAATGATTTTACAGATATTGATAAAATTGTTAAAGAAGCTATTGAAGAAAAAGCCACACCGGGCGCAGTGGTATTGGTTGCTTTAAACGGGAAAATTATTTTTAATAAAGCTTATGGCCATCATACTTACGAAGAATCGAAGCCAGTTCATACAGAAGATATTTACGATTTGGCGTCTATTACTAAAATAGCAGCCACCACTTTGGCTTCCATGAAATTGTATGAAGAAGAAAAATTGAATTTAGAGGCTCCAGTGGCTGATTATATTCCGGAAACTAATCATACCGATAAAGCTAATATAAAAATAAAGAATGTGTTAACCCACCAGGCTGGTTTTATTCCTTATATTCCTTTCTATCAAACGCTAAAGCCAGAAGAATTTAGTCGTGATTCTAGTAAGGATTTTTCTGTTAAAGTGGCCGATAGCTTTTATATCAGTAAAGATTATTATAAATCTGTAATGTGGAAGAGAATGCTTCAGGCCCCATTAAAAACTCCGGGTAAATATGTATATAGTGATTTAAGTATGTATTATATGAAAGAAGCTATCGAAAATATTACCGGGCAATCCTTGCCACAATATCTGGGCAATTCTTTCTATAAATCTCTGGGTGTAAGGACTATGGTTTTTAATCCCAGGAACAAATTTAATAAAATGCAAATTGTACCTACCGAGCAGGATAGCTATTTCAGACATACCTTATTATGGGGTTATGTGCATGATCAGGGCGCAGCTATGGCCGGAGGAGTTTCTGGACATGCAGGGCTATTTTCTAATGCTACTGACCTGGCGGTACTAAGTCAGATGCTATTGAATAAAGGAGCTTACGGCGGAGTAGAATATTTTAAGCCTCAAACTGTGGATTTATTTACCGCAAAACAATCAGACGCAAGCAGAAGGGGGCTTGGTTTTGATCGATGGGATCCGGATCCTGCAAAGAAATACCCTTCTGAATATGCTTCTGAGCAAACTTATGGGCATACCGGATATACTGGTACCTGTTTGTGGATAGATCCGGCGCATGATTTGATTTATATTTTTTTGTCTAATAGGGTGCATCCAAAAGTGACTAATAAATTGCTAAATTTAAGTACTAGGTCAAGAATACAGGATGTTGTTTATAAGGCAATAGAACGCGGAAATAATAAAAAGTAAATAACGTATAACAAAAATTAAATAATTATTATGAAATACATCAGTTTAATAGCACTTGTATTAGTTTTATGGTCTTGTTCGCAAAAGGTGCAGAATCCGGAAATTCAAACATTGAAAAATCGACAAAGTTTGTTAAAGCAAACCACGAAACTCAATAACCTTAAACTGGCATTGGAAAAAGAATTGGTAAATGTTCAGAATTATTCTGTAGATGTAGAGAAAGCCAATGCCAAAGCGGCCAAATCTGCAAAGGCAGCCAAATCTCTTTCTGATGATTTGAAAGATAAACCCGGCGACCTAAAACTGGCTTCTAAAATTAGCAAAGCTTCCAGTAAGGCAAGTAAAGATGCAAAGGCTGCCAGTAAATTAAATGATAAATTAGGTAAATCTAATAATAAGGTAAAGTCTTTACAGAAAGATATAGAAAAGCTTGAAGCAAGCATGGCTGATCTGGAAAGAAGAATAGATTTTGTGCCAAACACGCCATAAGGATAAAGGTTTTGCACCCCGTTTTTATATACAGCGGTATAGTAACAGCACAGAAACCACCGAATTAATCTAGTGAATTATTCTCCGCACTAACGTAAGATAGACGTAGGATGAAGTTTCTATACCATAGCTTGTCCTATTCTAAAATACTTTCAGAACAAAACATTTCAACAAATCGCGAACAAAGCAATCCCCGCTAATTGATTTGTTCCCGATTTGTTGAAATTGTTAATGCGTTAGGGACTAATAAATTTGGTTATTTGCCGATATTAATTGTCTTCTCTCAAACGTTCGTCTGTATAAGTTATTTCTGTTTTGCCATGCGCCCATGGTGCACCATGCTCGTCCAGGCTAACAAATACAATTTTATCTATGGTAAGAATGGTCTTATGGGTGATTTTATTCCGAACCTGACAAGTAAGCGTTAGTGAGGTTCTTCCAAAATGTGTAGCCTTTATTCCTAGTTCTATAATGTCTCCCTGTTTGGCCGAATTGATGAAATTTATTTCAGACATATATTTAGTGACACAGCGATTAGTATCCAACTGGATAATGCTGTAAATTGCGGCTTCTTCGTCTATCCAACTTAATAAACTACCGCCAAATAAAGTACCGTGTGCATTAAGATCTTGTGGCTTTACCCATTTGCGAGTATAAAAGTTCATTTTTATTTTTTTGTGCAAAGATAATGAAAATGTGTTTTTGTTGTATTTTTTTTATGTTATATGATTTAATGTTGCGATTTTAAAAATTATAAGTCCTTTTTAATGATAAGTTTATTCGGATGAATAGTGGAATAGTTCTTGCATTTGAAGTGTAGAATAATAATTAAAAGATATGAAGACTTATAATTTAATATTTCCAGTTTTAGCAGCCGCTATATTGCTGTCGGGCTGTGTTAGTAACAAAAAATACCAAACTTTAGAATCGCAATATGCAGAGCTCCAGGCTAAAAACAATGAGTTAAACCAGGGTTTATCTGGCTCTAATACCCGCGTAAAGAGTTTAGAAGAACAAATTGCAGCAGAAAGAGCCAATGTGCAGGCATTACAAAATGCGCTTAATAAATGTTTGGCATCCAGTAACCAGGGCAATGTAAATATTTCTAAGCTGGTAGATGAGATTAATGCTTCTAATAAATATATCCAGCATCTGGTAAATACAAAAAACAAAAGCGATTCTTTAAATATGGTGCTTACCAATAATTTAACCCGTTCATTAAGTCGCGAAGAGATGCGTGACGTAGATGTACAGGTTTTAAAAGGTGTGGTTTATATTTCTTTGTCTGATAATATGCTTTATAAATCTGGCAGTTACGAGGTTTCAGATAAGGCTGGCGAAACTTTAAGTAAAATCGCTAAAATCATTAAAGATTATAACGAATACGATGTTCTGGTTGAGGGTAATACAGACAATGTGCCAATCTCGCAAACCAATATTAGAAATAATTGGGATTTAAGTGTATTAAGGGCATCATCAGTAGTACAAGCTTTACAGAACAAGCATGGTGTAGCGCCTAAAAGATTAACGGCAGGCGGTAGAGGAGAGTACAATCCGATAGCCAGCAATAATGACGAAGCTGGAAGAACCAGAAACCGCCGTACGCAAATTATCATTACTCCAAAATTAGATCAGTTTATGGAATTGATAGATAAAGCACCAGCAGAATCAGACGCCGCACAGTAATATAAGCAGCACAGTAATATAATATGTAACATGGAATAAAACCCATTAGCCACATTTGGTTAATGGGTTTTATTTTACCGCAAAGCCGAAAAATAAAAACACATTTAACTTACAGTTCTGTTGCCAGGCGGATAAATGAGAAAAGCAACAGCATGGCGTATTGTAAAATCATCATTCCATCCAGAAACAGAAAATAATAATACTCGTTTTTTTTCCAGTTAGATTTAAATATTAGCCATCCTGTTAAAATAATGGTAGAAGTAAGCGCTAGAAAATCGAAGTCGAAACCCTTATTGAAAATAAATAGCAGAATAAGATAAGCCAGTAATAAAAGCTGGCAAAAAAGGTAGGCTTTGCGTTCGCCAAATACTGTTGGAATTGTTTTAAGCTCGTAAATTTTATCCTGAAAAAAATCTCTGATATCAAACGGAACTGTTATAGCGGCAATAAAAAGAAATCTTTTAGCGCTTAGAAGAATAATATCCTGGAAATTTACATCCAGTAAATGCGCTTCGTTTATTTCTATAATAGGTAACGTAACCGTACTTGCAGACCATACCAACGCAATTAGAAATAGTTTTAATCCGGGAATGTTACGCAATCCAAATTTTTTATTGTTGATACTGAATAAGGGCAAAGAGTATCCGATAGAAATGAGTCCCAGGAAGATTAAAAATACTTTAGCGCTTAAGCTTAAAAACAGAAATAGCGGAATAAGAGAAAGGGTAGCAATAATTGTAACGGAAACAATAAGGCGGTAATGCCAGAAAGTCCATCTTACTCTTCTGTAAACAGAGCGTTTATGTATGCTCGCTTTTTGTATAAGTGTACTGAAATTGTAAACGGTAAGTGTTGCAAAAAACAGAAGGGCAAGTATGGCAGGCACTGGCTCAACTCCTAATAAATGATAGGTTACCAAGCCTTGTGCTACGGCGCACAGCGCAATAAAGACATTGCTGAAGATTAAGAAATCTAAAACCTTTCGTAACTGGTATTGCATTCTAAATTAAAGAATTAAACCTTCTTTAATTCAAATATCGTTATTTCGGGTAATATTCCAACTCTTCCCGGATAACCAAGAAAGCCAAAGCCAACGTTTACATACAGCTGTTGGTGATCTTGCTGATATAAACCAGCCCATTCGTCATAGATATATTTTACCGGGCTCCATTTAAAATGGTCGGTTTCTATGCCAAATTGAGAGCCATGCGTATGGCCAGAGAACATCACATCTATTTGTGGGTATTCTTTTAATACCTGAAGCCGCCAATGAGATGGGTCATGAGACAATAGTAGTTTAACAGGCAGGTCCTCGGTGTTTTTTATGGCTTCTTCCATTTTTCCGAATTTTGGAAATCTGCCGCCACCCCAGTTTTCAATTCCTAAAATTCCAATTTCTTCGTTATCAACCCGTATACGCTTATTGTCATTCTTTAGTAGTTGCCAGCCCATGTTTTTGTGCGTAGCAATCATATCGCGTAAATTCCTTTGCTGCGCAGCCTCATTGGTCCATTTTTCGTAAAGGCCATAGTCATGGTTGCCCAAAACAGAATATACGCCCAGGGGAGCTTTTATTTTAGAGAAAATATCCTGATAGTCCCGCATTTCTGAAGCTTTATTGTTTACCAGATCGCCGGTGAAAAAAGCCATGTCCGGTTTTTGTGCCAATAACATTTCTACACCGCCTAAAACGGCTCTTTTATTGTAAAAACTTCCCGAATGTACGTCGGAAATCTGGGCAATAGTCATTCCATCAAAAGACGAAGGCAAATTGGGCAACCGTAAAACCTGTCTTTTAATCCGATAATCGTGTGCGCCATAAGCTATTCCCCAAGTTAGGGTAGAGAACGGGATTGCAGCAACTGCCATACCTGCCTTTACTAAAAAGGCAGAGCGTGGGATTTTATTTTCTTCGTCTTTAATAATGGGCTCGGTAGTTTTTCTTTTAAAAAATTTAAGAATAAATCTTCTTAAATCATCTATAGCCAAAACCGGTATAAAGAATAGTTTGCTGGTAAAGGTAATGAAAAACGCTACCAGTATAATGGCTCTTAACCAAAGGAAAATGTTAAAGAAAATACCAATAAAAACACCGCCAATAAGTGCCAGGCTATAGCCCCACCAGATATAGGAAAAGTATTTACGCTTTTGCGTATTCCATTGAGGATAAATACTTAGAATAGCTTTGTAGATGTATAAGTCGAACGCTAATAATAGCAGCGATAGTAAGCTGAGCGAGATAATTTTACCCATTCAAATGTTGTTGAGTTAGAGCTGATACTAAAATAGCTTCAAATTTAAGGCTAGAAATTTAGATGAGACAGCAGAAACGGTTAAAAAGATGTCATATTATCTCTTTTAGGGTAAGATTGGAAGATTTGCGTAAGTGCATTAAGGTTGATGGGTTTTATGAGATATTGATGAACTTCTGGCTCTTTTGCTGCTCTTTCAATATCCTGCGGGTTGATGGATGAGCTCACCATGTATAAAATGGTGTTTTTCTTAAGCTGGGTATCTAATTTTGCATATTCGTTAAGAAACTCCCAGCCGTTCATTACAGGCATGTTAATATCCAGCAAAATAACATTGGGCAGCTCTTCTGAATGGGAATGAAAATGATCTATTGCGTCTTTGCCATTATTGAATATGATGATATTCTCACATAGATTTCTGATCTGTAAAAGCTTTTTAATGCCAAAAATATAGATATCGTCATCGTCTATGATACACGCAGTTTTAACTAAAGGGCTCATTGATATAGAAGGTGTCTCGCTAAAATTTATACTAAGGTATATAAAGATTATGTAATAAATTAATAAGTAATATATAATTTATATTACATTCCTTTTTCTCAGCATCTTAGAGAAGTATTTTGGAAAAATCCTCTTTAGCAAAACGCCATATTTTTCTTTTCCGCCAATTACAATTTCTTCTTTGTTTTTGGCTACTGCATCAAGAATTTTAGTAGCGCATTCATGAGCGGGCATCCCGTTAGCCTGGTTGCTGTCCATCTTATTATATAAAGCACCGTTTGCGGTAACAGAATTTAAAGTGATATTGGTGTTTATAAAACCCGGACAGATAATAGTTATATTAATACCTTTGTCAAATACCTCGTTTCTTAAAGAATCAAAATAGCCGTGTAATGCATGTTTAGAGGCAGCGTAACTGGTTCTGTGCTGTGTGCCAAATTTGCCTACCACAGAGCTGATAATTACCAAATGGCCAGCTCCGTTTTCAATCATTTTAGGTAAAATGTTTTTGCTTAATATTACTGTCCCCCAATAATTGGTGTCGAATATCTTTTGTTCTACAGCTAAATCTGTTTCTAAACCTAAAGACCGTTGACTAATACCACCACAATTAAATAAAATATCTATTCTGCCATATATTTTCCAGGCGTCTTCTACTTTTTGGGGTAAACTAGTCTTGTCTTCTAAATCTAAGGGGAGTATGTGCGTGTTAATAGGATCTGTTTTTAGCGTTTGCTTTAATTCATAAAGCTTTTCGCGTCTTCTGGATGATAAAATAAGTTTGGCGCCCTGTCTTTTAAGTTCAATCGCCAAGGCTTTTCCAATACCAGATGAAGCGCCCGTAATCCAAATAACTTTATTTTTAAAACTCATCTTCTATAAATAATTCTGCAGCAATATGGTCTGCGTATAACTTTCCTTCTGTTGTAAGAATATAATTGGTGCTCTTTTCTTCGAGCCATCCTTTATCAAAAAAATAAGCAGACTGATTTTTTAATTCTGTTGCAATGTCTTGGCCATAATCAGCTTCTATTTTAGATAGGTCTAATCCCCAGCAGGTGCGTAAAGAAGTCATTATATATTCATTAATACGATCTTTATTGCTAAGAATTTCTTTTTCTGCAGGTATCTTATTCTCTGCTAAAGCGCTTAGATAATGTGAATTGTTGGCAATATTCCATTGCCTGTTTATGCCACTAAAAGAATGTGCAGACGGGCCAAGCCCCAGGTATTTTATCCCTTTCCAATAATTAGTATTGTGTTTGGAATATTGGCCATGGAAAGCAAAATTTGATATCTCGTAATGCTGATAGCCATTTTGGGTTAACGTATTAATCAGTTGAATAAACTGGCGGGCGCTTTGGGCATCGTCCATGTTTTTTTCTTTGCCTTTGTTGATGAAGGAGGCAAGCGCAGTTTTTGTTTCTACCGTCATAGAATAACAGGAAATATGCGGAATCCGAAAATCTAGCAACTGCTTCATGTTAGTCTGCCATTTTTCATCGCTCAATAGCGGATAGCCATAAATTAAATCTACTGTAATATTAGAAAAACCAGCATCTTGAGATGCTTGTATTGCGTATTTCCCTTGTTCAGATCGGTGTGCCCGGTTCATCCACTGCAAATCTTCATCGTAAAAAGACTGAATGCCAATGCTAAAGCGGTTTACTTCTGTTTGCTTCAGCTCCTGAATTTTCTCGAAAGATAAATCATCAGGATTGGTTTCTAAAGTAACTTCGCACTCGTCTGCTACGGAAAAGTTTTTATGGATGTTTTCTATTAAGGTATTGATTTCAGAAGCCGAGAGCAGAGATGGTGTGCTGCTTCCTAAATAAATGGTTTCAATGGTTTCGGTACCTAAAAAATTGGGTTGAAGCGTGATTTCCTTATTAATGGCCTCCAGCATTTCCTGCTTATATTTCAAAGAAGTGCTAAAATGAAAATCGCAATAATAGCATGCTTGCTTACAAAAGGGAATGTGGATGTAAATTCCGGCCATAAGGCAAAGATAATGTATTTTAAGGGCTTTTATTTTTATTGATTTTTGATTACCGCTGGTGTTGGAATTTTATAAGGTGTAATTTACCTTTTGTTCAATTTAAACCATAAACCTTATTTTTACCAGATGTTTAAATGGTTTTTTCTGCTTTTGTACTTTTTTAGCCTGCACTTAATGGCGCAGGAAGAAAAACCATGGCAGCTAAAAATCAATAACCTCCCTGCAAAAAACGCCATACCATATCAAAATCGCTTTCAGGATTCTTTGGCTGTCCACCAGGAGCTAACCAAAGTGTTATCACAACTGCGCTTTAAAGGATATTTTTATGCAGACATAGAAAATGCCGAATGGGCAGATAAACTGCTGGAGATAAATCTGGCTATTGGCGAGCCTTTAAAGGTGCTGGCACTTAAAAATGGCAATGTAGAGGCCCAGGTACTTTCTGATATTAAATTCAGGGAGAAACTATATGTTAACAGAAATTTTGATTTGGCAGAAATTAATCAATTAAAAGAACAGCTGTTAATTTGGTACGATAATAACGGCTTTCCTTTTGCACAGGTTTGGCTAGATGATTTTAGTTATCAAGATAAGCGCTTGTCTGCCGCTATTTTTGCACATACGGGCGAGAAGATTTTAATAGATACTATACGCATAACTGGTTCTGGAAAGGTAAACAATAGTTTCTTTCACTCTTATTTGGGTATTAAACCTAAACAGCCTTATCAGGAACAGAGAATTCAGGCCGTAGACCAGCGAATAAAAGACTTGCCCTTTTTAACACAACCCCGCAAATCTGAGGTAGAGTTTGTAGGGAATAAAGCAAGAATCAATCTCTTTCTGGATAAAGAAAATGCCAATCAGTTTGATGGCTTAATTGGTTTCTTGCCTAATCAGACTACCGGGAAATTACAGTTAACCGGAGATTTCAGACTTCGCTTATTAAATGCGCTTAAGCAGGGTGAGACGCTGGCTTTTAACTATAAAGGCTTGCCACAACAAACTCAGGAATTAGATTTAAATTTTAGCTACCCGTATTTGTTTAGATCGCAACTGGGAGCGAAACTAGATTTTTCGTTGTTTAAGCAAGATACCAGTTTTCTCAATCTCAATACTAAAATAGCTTTGGTGTACCATTATAGTGCAAATCGCTCGTTAGGTTTCTTTATAGATAACCAAAGCAGCAGTCTTATTGCCGAAACCAATGCTGGATTATTAGGAAATCTAAATACACAGTTTTATGGTATAGATGGCACTTTGCAACGTTTAGATAATGCTGTTATTCCCCTTAAAGGATACCGTTTTTTACTTTCTGCAGGGGCAGGGGCTAGAAAAATCAGAGAAGTAACTCAAAACGAAGAATCTCAACAAAATAAAATTTCTCAATTTAAGTTTAGCGCAGATCTTAATTATTACCTCCAGCTTTCCAGAACATCGGTAATTTACCTACGTAATATTTCTTCGATAATAACTGGCTCAGGGCTTTATGAGAATGAAGTATTTAGAATTGGCGGCCTCAAAACTTTAAGAGGCTTTGATGAGCAACAATTTAGGGCGCAATCTTTTACAGTGCAAACCGTAGAATACAGGTATTTTGTAGAAGAAAGGTCTTATCTGAATATATTTTATAATCAGGCTGCTATAAAACAGATACTAAATAAAGAAACACAACTCAATTACCCGCTGGGCTTTGGTGCCGGTTTTACCTTCGAAACCAAAATAGGAATGCTATCTTTAAACTATGCTTTAGGAAAACAAAAAAATATTCCCTTAGATTTGCAGAAAGGAAAAGTGCATTTTGGTGTAGTCAGCTATTTTTAGAATGGGTTATAAATTACTGTTTGTTATATTTCTTTCAATATTATTAGGGGCTTTAAGTTTAAAAGCTCAGGACGATACATTGACAGCGCAGGCAACAGACAGTGTGCAAACTGTGCGAAGAGTATATGCATCACCACGTATAGATTCTGCCACTTTGGCTCAGATGCAGCATGTGCGAGACTCTTTGACCTGGTTTTACTTAAAGCCAAACCCAAAGCGGGAAAATCTTTTTGTGGCAGAAATGCTCAAAAAATATATAGTCACAGATCCTACTTTTCTGTCGCAAACTCAAACCTTAAAAGAGAAAACATACGGAACGGGTAAAGAATTGCCCCGCTACCTGAAATGGGAATTTTTTGTTTTGTTGGCGTTATTAATAGCCTTTGCGGCTTTACGGCTTGCATTTAAAAAGCAGATGGAGCTGGTTTTTCAAGCCTTTTATAATGATAGGTCACTGGCGCAGATTAATAAAGAAGAGAATCTTTTCAATTCTTGGTATTTTCTATTGTCTTTTTTGCTTTTTTCTTTATTTGTAGGCTTTTTTATCTACCTCTTTTTAGAAAGATATACTGGTAAAGAGGGCGCATTTAGTCTGTTTCTATACATATCTATATCCTTTGCATTATTTCTGGGGCTAAAAATCTTCTCCTTAAGATTTATTGGGTATTTTTTCTACGTTCAGCGGCTCACCAAAGAATATATCAACAGCATTTACCTTTCCTTTTTTAATGTTTCGCTATTTCTTATACCGTTAACTATATGCTTTGCTCTGTCGGTAACTAATAGCCATTGGATTCTGTTTAGTGGGGCCGGAATTATACTGTTAGCTTTTGGATTACAGATGCTTAGGGTAAGCATCCATATATTAAACAATTATAAAGTTTCTAAATTTTATTTAATTCTATATCTTTGCACCTTTGAATTGTGTCCGATTATAGTAATAGTTAAAGCTCTCAGTATATAAAAATATCTCTATGCACTCTCAGTTGGAAGACAGGAAGATAAAAGTGAAAAGTATTCTGGTAACTCTGCCAGAGCCGGAAAATAAAAAGTCTCCTTATTATGATTTGGCTGCGTCTTTAAATCTAAAGGTAGATTTTAGATCATTTATACATGTTGAGGGCGTTCCGGCAAAAGAAGTTAGAAAAGATAAAGTAAATCTCCCGGATTTTTCTGCAGTAATTTTAACAAGTAAAAATGCGGCTGACCATTTCTTTAGAGTGTGCGAGGAAATGAGATACGATGTGCCGGCTGATATGAAGTATTTCTGTATCTCAGAATCTATTGCACTTTACTTGCAGAAATATATTCAGTACAGAAAGAGAAAAATTTTCTTTGGAAAGCAAACTGCTAAAGATTTAGCTGATGTATTAAAGAAGCATAGTGGCGAGAAATTTTTATACCCTTGCTCAGATGTGGCAGCAGAGGCAACAGAAGTATTTTTAAGAAATCAAGGTATAGATTTTACACCGGCCGTTTTATTTAAAACAGTAGTTTCAGACCTGTCAGATCTTGCCGATGTATTTTACGATGTTATCGTGTTTTTTAGTCCGTCAAGCGTACAGTCATTGTTTGAGAATTTTCCGGATTTTAAGCAAAATAAAACCCGTATAGCAGCATTTGGTTCAACAACACAGCAGGCAATATTAGATGCTGGGCTTATTTTAGATATACCAGCGCCAACTCCGCAGGCTCCTTCCATGACAATGGCGATAGAGCAATATATTAAATCAGTAAAATAAGTCAGGAGCGGATAAAAAAATATAACCGTAGTTATGAGAAAACTACGGTTTTTTTTTGAAACTTTATATGGATAATATCGTATTAGAGGGTGTGTTGAGCTAAATACAATTATTTAGCGTTGATTTTTTAAAATGAATTTATATCTTAGCATACAGAAAATAGGGAATTAATTGGTTTTAATTGAAAAATAAGCCGTGGAGAATAGCTAATGATTAAGTAAAATGATAATCATGTGGTTGTTTTTGTTTCATTTTAAGACTAAGCAAAGCCAATTAGAACACCACAATACCAAAATTTAGGGGATATAAAAAATGGGTTTTGCTGATTTACTTAAAGGTGTAATTCTGTATATTAGGGGCATTTTTTATATAAAGATATAGTATAAAATTGATAAATAGCATGAAAATACCATACTTATCGGTACTGATAGTATTATACATTTCAATTATAGGGTGCGGAAGCGGGACAACAGGAGGAAGAGGCGAATTAACAGGAGTTAGATCAGGAAAAGCTGTAAAGCAAGAGGTTCCATATGGTATGGTTTACATACCAGCGGGTACTTTTGTAATGGGACAGGTTGATCAGGATGTAACCATATCTCAATTTCCACAGAATAAACAGGTAACTATTTCTGCCTTTTATATGGATGAGACAGAAATAACCAATAGTGAGTACAAGCAGTTTGTACAATGGGTAAGAGATTCTATCGCCATTAAAAGATTAGGTACAGGTGCAGAAAAATACATGTTGAAGCCGAAGGGCAAAGATGCCAGCAGTTCTACAGCAGAACTTATAGATTGGAAAAAAGTACAATCTGGCAAAGGCATTTGGGGAGATAAAGCGATAAAGGAAGAGCTGGAAAAAAACATGTATTATCAAGACAATGAGCGCTTTTTTGGTAAAAAAGAGCTTAATGTTGAGCAACTGAAATACGATTATGAATGGATTGATTACAGGAAAGCTGCTGATAATAAAGGAGCAAGAAATCCTAATATCAATAAAGATGGACTAGGAATTACCAGAGATCAGTTTATCGTAAAAGAAGAAGTATACATCTATCCGGATACGTTAGTTTGGATATCAGATTTTACGTATGCGCAGAATGATCCAATGACTAAAGGATACTTTTCTCATCCCTCATTTGCAAATTATCCGGTGGTAGGGGTAAGCTGGAAACAAGCTAAAGCGTTTACCGTTTGGAGATCCAGACTAAACGAAGCTTATAAAATTTCAAGAAGCCTTCCTGCCAGATTAGATTACGATTTGCCAACAGAAGCGCAGTTTGAATATGCTGCCAGGGGAGGCAGAGTAGGAACTACTTATCCTTGGGGCGGCCCATACATCAGGAACGCTAAAGGCTGTTTACTGGCCAATTTTAAACCGGGTAGAGGAAATTATATTGATGATGGCGGTGCTTTTACGGTTTACGCTAAATCGTATTTTCCTAACGATTACGGATTATATAATATGGCAGGGAATGTAGCAGAGTGGACAAGCTCTATCTACAACCCAACAGCTACAGCTTATGTAAATACATTAAACCCTTCTTATGACAGAGCAGTGCAGGATGGAGATCCTGACTACGATAAAAGAAGAGTGGTAAAAGGCGGTTCATGGAAAGATATCGGATATTTTCTTCAGAACTCGTCTAAATCATACGAATATCCAGATTCTGCCCGTTCATCCATCGGTTTTAGATGTGTGACACCTTTTGTAGGCAGGGATATCAAAGACAAACCGGGACGTATGAAACCATAATATTGAACTAAACACTACTTTTAATACTTCTCTAACTCAATTAAATCATCCTTAACGCATTATGGCAGGAAAGAAAAAATTTAAAGTTACCCTAGACGCTATCGTATCCTGGGGTGCAACCGTTGTAATTATTGGGGCTCTTTTTAAAATTATGCACTGGCCCGGTGGTGGAATAGTTATTTCTGTAGGCTTATTAGTAGAAGCCGCTTTATTCTTTATCATGGGTTTTCAGCCTCCGCATAAAGATCCAAAATGGGAAAAAGTTTATCCACAGCTGTCAGACGAGTATACCGGAGAATTACCGGATATGAATAAAGCTGTAAAATTAAATGAATTAGAGATTAAAGGAGGCGGTGGCGGAGGATTCCTTCCCGACTTAAAAATAGATCAGGATTTTGCAACTAAGGTACAGCAGGGACTGGATAATTTTAGCAGCAAGATTTCTGCTATTTCAAATGCAGCAGACGCTTCTTTGGTAACAAATGAGTTTGCCGGGAAAGTTAAAGAAGCTTCGGCAAAAGTAGCTCATTTGGGAGAGGCTTTTGATACTGCAAGTACGGGTGTAAAAGAAATTGCCAGTGCATCAACAGTTTCTAAAGAATATCATGAACAGATTGTGCGTTTGGGAAAAAATATATCAGAATTAAATGGAGTTTATGAAATGGAACTGCAAGACTCTAGTGCACATCTTAAGTCTATGAATAAATTCTACAGAAACCTTTCTGAGACCATGCAGAATTTTAATGAATCATTAGAAGACTCTAAGCAGTTTAAAGAGGAAGTAGGCAAACTTTCTAAAAATTTGTCTAGCTTAAATGCGGTGTATGGCAATATGTTATCTGCTATGAACCAGCCAAGAGCGTAAATTTATTTGTTAATCTTAAACAACGTTAAAAATGGCAGGTGGTAAGGAAACCCCAAGGCAGAAGATGATAGGTATCATGTACCTGGTTTTAATGGCCATGTTGGCATTAAACGTATCTGATACCATTTTAAATGCTTTTTCTACTTTAAATAATAGTTTAGTTACTTCTACCGAATATGTAAACCAGAGTTTAGAACAATCTGTTAGGGCTTTTGAGCAAACCAAGCTTAAAGAAAATCCAGAGCGGGCAAAACCTATCTTAGATAATATTAAAAAGGTGCAGATGGTAAGTGCCGATCTTTATAATTATGTAGAAGGACTGAAAAAGACACTGGAAGAGCAAGGTGGAGGAAGAAATGCAGAAACCGGAGAGTTGAATAAAAGAGACGATCTGGACGTTTCTCCAAGAGTAATGATCAATCAAAAGAAAGGTTCAGAGCTGAAAAAGAAAATCAATGAAACCCGCGAGAAATTGCTGGCACTGGTTGATCCTAAAGACCGAGAATCTGTAGCCTTTTCTTTAGAAGCCGTAGATCCTAAAAAGCCGGCAAATGATGGAACCCGTAAAAATTGGGAACAAAGTAATTTTGGTGATGGAACTCCTTTAACAGCTACTATAACCATATTATCTAAAATACAAACAGATGTTAAAAACGCAGAAAACGCTGTGGTAAGAAAGTTCCTTTCTAAAATGGATGAAGCTTTGGTTACTTTAGATGCATTTGCTGCGGTTGCAGTAGCACCAACATCTTATGTGATACAAGGGCAACCGTATTCTGCCGAAGTGTTTTTAACCGCTTATGATTCTAGGCAAAATCCAGACATTACGGTAAACGGCTCTAAGCTGCCCACTCAAGATGGTAGAGGTGTTTATACGCTAAATACTTCCAGCGAAGGCGAATTTAAATGGAAAGGTACTATTAGAGTTCAGCAAACAGATGGCTCTGTGAAAACTTACGAAACGCCAGAGCAAAGCTATACGGTAGCAAAGCCTTCTGCAGTTGTTTCTCCCGATAAAATGAACGTGTTCTATATCGGTCCGGATAACCCGGTTTCTGTTTCTGCACCGGGAATTCCCAAGGAGAAATTAAAAGTAAGTATGACAGGCGGTAGCTTAAGCGGTTCTAATGGTAAATATGTTGCAAGAGTTACAGGCGGTTCAGAGGCTACGGTTACTGTTTCTGCAGAGATTTCTCCTGGTAAAACACAGGTATTAGGAACAACCAAATTCAGAATTAAAGAAGTTCCTCCTCCAATAGCTACCTTTGGTGGTAAGGCGTCGGGTGTTTTAAGTGCAGCAGCAGCCAAAAGTGTTGGTAAGCTGGAAGCGGAGTTGAGAAACTTTGATTTTGATTATAAATACAGAATTAGCAAATTTACGCTATACGCACAAAAGCCAAGGCAAGACGCTATTATTCTGCAATCTTCCGATGATAATTTCTCAGGACAGGTTAAGCAGGTAATCAGTAGTTTAGCGCCAGGAGATGTGCTTTATTTCTTAAATATTTCTGCTGTTGGAGAAACGGGCAAGACTGTTGCACTGGAAACTCCGGTAAGCATACAGATAGGTCGATAAAAACAAGATGGTGAAAAAGGTAATATTTTCGGTTATAATTGGGCTGCTTGCGGTAGGCAATGTCTCTGCACAGAAAAAGAAGAAAGCTGTTGTAATGTCGGTACATGATTTTGCAGATTCTGTAAAATACGACAGGGATGTGTCCAGAGATAGTGTAAACTGCGCTCCGCCTCTGCCTAAAGTAAAAGCTGACGATGTGACTTATAGCAAAAGAGTGTGGCGTGATGTTTTTTTCGTACAAACAGCCAACAGGTATCTGGTTGCTGCAGAGCCAAAGAAAAATATCGTCAGAATTATCTTAGATGAAGTTAGAGCGGGTAAGATAGAAGGTTATAATAACGATAAATTTGAACTGGAAGTTGATAGTGCTACCATAGATGGCGCTTTAACTACATTGGGAATAGTGAGTGACGAAGAGTTTAGCGATTACGAAAAGAATATAAGATTTGGTTTAAGGATAATGGAAGACTGGTATTTTGATAGAAACAGATCAGAATTTAAGCCTTTTATTATAGGAGTTGCCGTGTTGGTGCCTAATACCATTAACCTGAATACCGGACCTTCTTTACCTGGTTCTGAAACGGCAGGACCTGGAGGCGGTTCAAATATTGGTGACTTATTATTGAATATGCAACCTGTGGTTTGGATCAACTATCCATCTGTCAGAGATCGTTTATGTAAGTATATTGTTGCGCACCCTAATGACATGATAAGCTATAGCTTTGATGATATTATGCAGTTGCGCTTTTTTTCCAGTGTGGTTACCAAAGAGTCTACGCCAGAAGATATACGTATTAAAGATCGTAAAGATTTAGCTAGCGGTGTTGATAAACTTCTTGAGGCCGAAAGAATTAAGAAAAGCTTAATGCAGTACGAACAGGATTTGTGGGAATACTAAGTCATTACATACTTATAAAAACAAAAGCCAATTCTTCTTAAAGAGTTGGCTTTTGTTTTTCTGAGTCTGTGGCATTGAAGTATGTTAACAGCGCTTTAACCTGCTTTTTATTAATTATTTTCAATAGTTCTTCTTCTGTAGCCACTTTAATTCTTTTGATAGATTTAAAGTGCCTCAACAAATTCTCTGCACTGGTTTTACCAATCCCTTCAATCAGTTCCAGTTCTGTTTTTAATGTTCCCTGTTCTCTCTTTTTTCGATGGAATGTGATGCCGAAACGGTGTGCCTCGTCACGTAATTGCTGTATAACTTTTAAAGTTTCTGATTTTTTATCCAGATACAAAGGGTACTGATCGCCGGGATAGAATAATTCTTCAAGCTTCTTGGCAATGCCTATGACAGCCAATTTATCATAAATTCCCAGTTTTTTTAAGCTCTTTACCGCAGAAGAAAGCTGTCCTTTGCCGCCGTCAATAACTACTAGCTGAGGAAGCGGTTGCCTCTCTTCTAAAAGCCTCCTGTACCGTCTGTAAATAGCTTCTTCCATGGTCGCAAAGTCGTTAGGGCCTTCAACGGTTTTTACATTAAAATGCCGGTAATCTTTTTTAGAGGGTTTAGTATCTTTAAATACTACAATAGCAGAAACGGGATATTTGCCCTGGAAGTTAGAGTTATCAAAACACTCTATATGGCGTGGAAGCTCTTTAAGTCTAAGATCTTTCTGCATTTGAGCAAGCAGACGTTCTGTTCTCAATTCCGGGTTTAACTTTTCGTACTGTTCTATTTTATCTTTCTTAAAGAATAATACATTTTTTAAAGAAAGATCTAACAGGTTCTTTTTCTCGCCTGCTTTTGGTACGGTAAATTTAATTTTTTCGTCTTCTATATTCAGTTCGAAAGGAACAATAACTTCTTTGGAGCTGCTGTTATAACGGCTTCTGAATTCGAATATAGCCAGCGTGAGTAGTTCCTCATCGCTTTCATCCAGTTTCTTGCGCATTTCTATGGTTTGCGTCTGGATGATGGTGCCATGCATCACCTTCAGGTAATTAACAAAAGCAGCTTTTTCATCAGAGGCTATACTAAAAACATCCACCTCTGTTATTGATGAATTTACGATGGTAGATTTACTTTGGTATTTCTCTAGTAAATCATATTTTTTTTGTAATTGATGAGCAAGCTCAAAATTGAGGTTGCCGGCCGATTCCTGAATTTTATCTCGCAGTTGCCTTAAAACCTGTCCTGTTTTTCCATTAAGTATATCTTTAATTTCTTCCAGCGAGGCGTTATAATCCTCTTCAGTTTGCAAACCCTCGCAAGGTGCTTTACAATTACCTATCTGGTACTCTAAACAAGCCCTGAATTTTCCTGCTGCTATATTTGGCGCCGTTAAGGCCAGGTTACAGGTTCTTAATTGGTAACTTTCCTTAATTAAATCTAAAATAGAATGCATCATGGCAACGGAAGGGTAGGGCCCCAGATATTTAGAACCATCTTTTATTATCCTTCTTGTCCACTGTATTCTGGGGAATCTTTCGTTTTTGATAACAATCCAGGGATAAGTTTTGTCATCTTTGAGCATTACATTGTACCTGGGTTTATGCTTTTTGATTAAGCTGTTTTCCAGTAACCAGGCATCTACCTCAGAGTCTACAATAGTAAAAGTGATGTTCCTTATTTTGCTTACAAGAACTTTGGTTTTTGCATTTATCTTGTAATTGTCTTTGTTAAAATAAGAGCTTACCCTATTTTTTAAGTTTTTAGCTTTTCCAATGTATATAATTTCGCCATGTTCATCATAATACTGATAAATGCCTGGCTTGTGCGGTATATTTTTCAGGAAAGACTTATAATCAAACATATGCCAACAATAGTAATGATAAAATGCTTACAGGCAGGTTTGCAATAGCCCTAACCTATCTGTGCATTTTATAAAAAACAGAGCGCTAAAAGCTTAATCTTTCTTCTATGTTCTTTTGCGAAGAGGCGTCGTTGCCATCTGCTACTCCACCGTCACTATTTTGATGATATTGGTCGCAGTCTAAAGTAATATTCAGTCCGCCCGATGGAAGCTCAAAATCGCCTTTATTGATGCCCAGACTAGAATCTGCGTAAACCTTTTTCATAAATAGCGCAAAAACAGGAAGTGCGGTATTGGCTCCTTCTCCTAAATTGGTACTTCTAAAGTGTATGGCCCTGTCTTCGCACCCCGTCCAAACACCACCAACCAATTGCGGAGTAATTCCCATAAACCAACCGTCAGAGTTATCATTGGTGGTTCCGGTTTTACCGCCAATAGGATTGGTTAATCCATATCTGTAACGTAGTCTAACGCCAGTTCCCTGCTCTACAGCGCCTTTAAGCATATATGTCATTACATAAGCCGTTTGCGGATTTAACGCCACTACAACTTTTGGTTTTCTCTCAAAAAGAATATTCCCGTTTTTGTCCTCTACTCTTAATAGGTAGATGGGTTCTGTCCAAACGCCATGATTAACAAAGGTACTGTATGCCCCAACCATATCGTAAACAGAGGCTTCAAAAGAACCTAATGAAATAGAAGGGTAAGGAGGAACATCTGAAGTTATGCCCATTCTTTTGATAAGGGAAGCTACCGCTGTTGGCCCCACCTGCTGCATTACCCAGGCAGTAACATAGTTTTGAGACAATGCCAATGCCTGCCTTAAGGTTAGGTAACCTTGTTTGGCAACATGCCCTCTTGGTGTCCATGGCTCACCGTAGCCGGTTACGGTTGTAGGAACATTGTTTACCTGATAACAAGGTGAATAGCCATTATCTATACCCACGGCATAAGTGAAGGGTTTTGCGGTAGAACCCACTTGTCTGGTACCCATTTTTACCTGGTCGTACTTGAAGTGTTGGAAATTGATACCGCCTACCCAGGTTTTAACTTCGCCGGTTTTAGGATTCATTGCCATCATAGAATTACGAAGTATCATTTTATAATACTTAATAGAGTCCAGGGGTGTCATTGTGGTATCTATATTACCACGCCAGCTAAATATTTCCATTTTCACCGGAGTGCTAAAGTTCTTTTTGATTTCCTGTTCAGAAAGTCCTTCTTCTGCCAAAGCTCTGTATCGGTCAGAACGTTTTATACCTTGCTCAATCAGGTTTTCATTTCCTTTAAAAGGATCTCTGCCTTTCCAGTGCCGGTTAAATTCCTGTTGCAGCGTTTTCATATACTCTTTCTGAGCTTCTTCTGCATAGCGCTGCATTTTAGAATTAATGGTGGTATAGATTTTTAGTCCGTCTCTGTCCAGGTCATAGGGAGTGCCATCTGCTTTAGTGATAGATAAATTCTTGAAAGTTTGCTGGATATCTTTCTTTAAAACAGCCCTGAAATAAGTAGCTAAACCTTCATTATGGCTGGCCGGATTAAATTTAAGGTTTAATGGTTTTTGTTTAAGCTCATCAGCCTCTGCTTCGCTAATAAATTCCGCATCAGCCATTTTTTGAAGAATAAGATTTCTTCTGCCCAGAGAACGTTCCGGGTTTCTGGTAGGAGAGTATAAGCTTGTTCCTTTTAAAATACCAATTAAAACCGCCGCCTGTGCAGGGTTTAATTGGGCAGGAGTAGTGCTGAAATAAGTTCTGGCAGCAGCTCTGATACCGAAAGAATTGTTGCCAAAATCAACCGTATTCAGATACATGGTAATAATTTCTTCTTTGGTATAATTTCTCTCGAGTTTTACGGCAACAATAAGCTCTTTAAGTTTTTGAGGAATCCTTTTGAGTGTAGAACGCTCTCTGGCCTCGTCAGAAAAAAGATTTAATGCCAACTGTTGTGTAATGGTACTTGCCCCCTGCTTTTTTCCGATAAGATTGTAAAATATGATAGAAAAATTTCTTTTAAAATCTATACCCGAATGGTCCAGAAAGCGGATATCTTCGGTAGCGATTAAAGCATTAATCACGTTAGGTGATATGTCTTTGAATCTTACATTAGAGCGGTTTTGAACGTAATAAGTGCCAATTTCTGTTTTATCTTCTGAATAAATGATAGAAGCCAAGTTGCTTTTAGGATTTTCTAGGTCTCTGAATGAGGGAAGCTCGCCAAATATGCCCAGTCTGGCACTAACAATAATAAGCGCAACAAAGAGCACACACCCAATTACAAACTTCCAGAAGTATTTATTATACCTTTTAATATCGCTGGTTAAAAGGTCGTCTTTTTTTCGCATTGCTTATTTTATAAAATTTAAATACTGCTCTAAACTTTCTGTATTGTTTATTAATAATAGATTGGACTCAGAGATAAAAAACGCCCGGTAATCTGTGCTTTTTAGCTCCAATATTTCTGGTAATAAATCGATCAGTTCGTTAAGTGCAGTTTGTGCCTGATCTTTATTTAAAAATGGGCCTCTTACTATTATTAATTTATCTGTAATCCCAACGGTTCTTACGCTAAGATTTACAGATGCCGCTGCAAATTTACTATAAAAATGTTTTGTAATGCCAGCAAAAGGCTTGGCAACATTCATAGCGGCATTTTTAATATCTACAACCACTGCATGCTTAATCCTTATATTATTGCTAAAAGCTATTGCCTTAGGCTTTTCTGGTTCTTTTGCTGCTTCTGTGGCAATTGTATTAATTTTGTTAACAGCTGTCGGTTTATTTTCTGTCACGTTGGTTTCGGTTGCCTTTTGAGCTTCTTTTACAGCCGTAACCTCCTTTTTTGTAACGATGCTTTGCTCCTGAGCAGGGATAGCCGCCGTTGTAGCTGTACTTGCTTTAGTAGGCACAGGAGCGAAATATTCATTCGAATCATAACTTAACAGGGCTGTATTACGGTTATAAAAAACCGATTTGTTGGCCGCAATAAATTGAAGCTGTGATTGTACCACAGGCCTTATTACCGAATCTTGTGGGTATAAGCGTAAAATTTCTTCTAAATGATTAACAAAAACCGGAGCCTTCTGCGTATTTCCAACAGCCAACGCTTTTAAGTAGGCAAACTTAGGTGCCTCTGCGGGATATTTAGCCAGACTGCCCTCCAGAGTTTGTAATTGCTGTAAAACATCTGTATACTTTTTATTGCGGTAGCTTTCGTAAATAGCGTCGTATTTTTCATTTAATCTTTGAAGTTCTGCTTGCTCTTCTCTACCAAAATTGGGGTTAATTAAAGACTTTGCATAAATAGATTCCGGGAATTTTTTCAGGATTTCTTCTTTGTACTGTTTAGAGCGGGTAGGGTTTACCTCTGCATAAAGTCTATATAGCTGATAATACAGCTCCGGCACTCTGGTATCTGCTAAAGTATAATCTTGCAATAGCTGCTCAAGTTCTGTAATTGCGGCCTTATTATCATTTAGCACATCTTTATAAAACATGGCAATTTCATAACGGGCGGTTCTTATTTTATCAAGCGAAGCGCTTTGCGCTGCTGCAGTAAGTGGAATTTCATTTAATAAGTCATTCTTTAATGTCTCTGCCGTTTCTGCCGGGTCTATATTATTACTCCCTGCGGCATGTATATCTGTTGCCGCAATAGCATCTGAGGTAGTGGCAGCCAGAGATACGCCGGCGCTAATACGCCAATTGTCTTCCAGCTTTCTATTTCCCCATTTCCTTTTAAACTCGCTGGAGCCTTGTGCAATAGCCATCGAATTATCAAAATAAAAGCTACCGCCAGTTGATGCTGTTGGCAGACCTGGATCATTAGCAAAGGCCGTATTATTTACTTGTTCTTGTGCTACCTGCTCTTCTTCAATCTTGCTTTTTACCTTCTTTTCTACATAGGCCAAACGCTCTTCTTCGCTTAAACTGGCCAGCATCAACAGCTCCCGTTCTTTTTCTATCAGCGTAAGCCGGTCTGCCAGATACTGCAAGTTCTTCGCTTTTAAAGCTATTGTGTGATAATCAGGGTATTCTTTGGGCAAAACCTGTAAAGTACTGTCGTAATATAATTGTGCTTTGGCGTAATCTTTTAAATCGTAGAAGTTAATTTCTGCCAGGCTAAGGTAAGAAAGACCTTTTTGCTGGGGGCTGCCTGGCGAGGTTTGCGCAGAAATACTGTAATAGCTAATAGCCTCATCCAGCTTGTTTTGTGCCTGGTGAGTTTTGGCAATCTGATAATAAATCTGATCGGTAAATCCAGCGTTTTTATCTTCTTTCAGTAGTTTTTTAAGCGTGGCAATCCTGTCAAATTCTATGCCGCTAGCTGCTTCTCTCAGACGTATTTGCGACAGGTTAGCATTAAAAGACATTTCAAAAGATGCATTGCTTTTTACTACGGTAGCGTAATTTTTATAAGCCTCGGCAGCATGCTCGTTTTTCTCCTGTAATTGCGCCAGAATATAAGACCATCTTATTTTAGAATACCTGTTGCGGGCAAAGTTAACGCTTTTTTGAAGATGGGTTTCAGCCTCATCCAATCTGTTCTGCAAGAGGTAAGAGTGGGCTAAAGCAGCATTTAACTCGGCTCTGTAATGTTTAATGTTTTGTGCATAAGCCAGTTGTAGTACAGAGTCTGCTTCTCTATTTTTATTTAATGCAAACAGTGTTTTGCCATGCCATACCAAAGCTTCTACGGTATTGTTTTTTTCTGTAGGGAAGTTTTGGCTTACGTAGCTGAAGTATTCCGATGCATTATAGAAATTGCCTTTCCAGTACTCGGCTTTTGCCAATAATAAAAAAGCATCGTCTACCCAATTGCTTTCATATTTTTCTAAAGCTATCCTATTAGCTCTGTTTATTACTTCATTTAAATTCTCTGTTTCCGTAGCAGAAAGTGCCTCATCCGGAACAACGAAAATGTCTAGAACGTAGCTATAATCATCACGATAAGCATTTGTAATATTATTCTCAGATTGTTTGAGAATTTCTGATGCATTATAATAAATGTTATATTGAGCAGTTAAATTCTTCATGAAGGAGACTTTTCTCCCTGATTTTTTAGAAGAACAACCTATAATGGTAAAGCAGGCCGTCAAGCTCAGCAGGCTAAGAGTAAGCAGTTTATTAACAATTTTCAAATCAAACGATTTTAGGAAGTTCTAACTAAAGACGAACAAAATTATTTTATATTGTTGATGATTTTTAAACAAGTAAAGATATTAAAAGCTTCATAATTATAACAAGGAATGAGTAAAAGAAAAAAACTCATAGATGTACTGAAAGAGAAATATAAGCTGGTTATTTTAAACAATCGTACTTTTGAAGAAAAGGCTTCTTTTAGGGCTTCTTTATGGTATCTGATTATGGCAACTTCTGCTTTTGCTATCTTGCTGATTTTCTTGACTATATTTATTATTAAAGTTACGCCACTTAAAGAATATGTTACGGGTATTGCTACAGATACAGATTTTAAGAGAGATATTGTAGCGTCTTACACCAAAGTAGATTCTTTGGAAAAGTTAGTAGCCGCAAATGCCATTTACCTGGAAAATTTACAGAATGTAATAGACGGAAGGATAGGAGAAGATGCAAAACCTAAAAAAGATACTCAGGAAGAACAGTCTTTAGGAGTGCTTAACCAAAAAGTATCTAAAGAAGAATTGGAGCTGAGAAAACTTATAGAATCTGAAAGTCAGTTTGATTTAAGCGCACAGAGTTTAGAGGAAGACAAGAAAAGCGCAGCCTCATTTGTTTTTTTTAGTCCGGTAAGGGGTAAAATTAGTTCTGGGTTTAATGAAAATCAGCAACATTATGCAATAGATGTAGTGGCAAAGAAGAACGAGAATATAAAGGCGGTACTGGACGGAACGGTTGTTCTTTCTTCTTTTACATCAGAAACGGGCTATGTTATAGGTATACAGCATGCCAATAATATGCTGTCTTTTTATAAACATTGCTCTGCTTTGCTAAAGAAAGCAGGCAGTTTTGTAAGAGCGGGAGAAGTAATTGCTGTTATTGGGAATACCGGCGAATATACCACCGGGGCACATTTGCACTTTGAGCTATGGGTAGATGGCAATCCGGTTAACCCTGAGGATTACATGACGTTTTAGTTTATTAAGTTCAATAGTTTTGACGGCTAAACCGAATTTTATATACTGAGCCATAATAACTAGATTTATTTTAAGTTTTATTAGCTACATAAGAATAGAAATATGTTTCAAAAGAAGAAAATAGATGGCGATGCACAAAAAACGGCATCTGTAAATATAGTTGGCGATGGTACCGATATACACGGAAACTTAACCACCAAAGGAGATGTAAGGATTGATGGTAAGGTAAAGGGAGATGTGTCTTCCAAAGCAAAAGTAGTGATAGGCCAAACGGGAGAAGTAGAAGGGAATATTTATTCGCATGAAGCCGAAATCTCTGGCAAAGTAATTGGGAATGTAGAAATTATAGAAACGCTGTTTTTAAAGGCTTCGGCCACATTAAAAGGTAATATTATTTCTAATAAGCTAGTGATAGAAAACGGAGCAGATTTTAACGGATACTGTCAAACCGGTGTATCGCAAACTAAATCTATTTTTGATGGAAGAGAATCAGAAATCGGAAACCAAAAAGAAGCAATTGCTTAATACAGCAAACAGCTACGTAAAATATTCTGCATTGGCATTCCAAATGGTCGGCATTATTGGTATTTTTACGTTTATCGGCTACAAAATCGACGAATCGCGGCAAAGCGATACCCCATTAATCACTGGTATTTTTAGTCTTATTGGAGTAATGGCAGCTTTGTATACTGTTTTTAAAGGCTTAAAGTGAGGAAAAGTCAAACAGTAAGGGATCTGAAATAAGTGGCGTCCCCGACAAGAGCATCATGGCAGATGATAGTGTATCAGTAGGGGAATTATCGGGATTTTTACGTGGTGATGGTTCAAGTGCTATGATACGTAAAGAGGTATACTGAGGAGCAAAGTAACTAGAGCCTGTTTAAAATTCAGCTAATAATTTTCTTATGACTTTTTGGGGTAGAAGAGCTGCTTTCTCTTCAAAACATGCTTGTATTGCTCAGAAACCTACCTGCCGAATGGTAAGTGGCTTATAAAAGATTTTACAATATAAATTAATGTGAATTCGGGATAAGATATACGTAAACGATGCTTATTACTTGTTTTTTAGCTCGCCGCCGTTGGGCTCTTAATTTTGACCGTAAAATTAACAAAAATGAGCTGAACGGATATTTGAAGCGCTAACGCTAGCAAAAACTAATTTTTCATACTGAATGTTGCAATTTCTTCTGTAAGGAGCTTCTCGCTCTTTTTAAAATTCAGTTTATCTGCTGTAATTCCGCAAAAATCCGTGAAAGTCTGCAATGTACAGCCCCTGCTTTACCTTTTGCTCGCCCCAGAGATAAGACAGCTACATCAAAGCCACGTTTAAGGAACCTTTAGTGTGCCATCCAAAAAGAAACAGATTAAATTTTAAAGGGCGTATCTCCAGCTAAATTATTCTTATCTAAAGCTTTAATGGATAAGGCATCATTTTATGATAGCCATCATTTTTTAATTTCTATAGAAGACGTAATATTACGCCAAGACTATGCGATAGACATTGGAAGAAGAGCCAAGTTTTTAAAAGCCCTATGCAGTAAATCTGCTAATATATGCTATCTTTGCAATCTTAAATTGCAACAGCTAAACCAGAGTTAAGATTTTGAGTTTGAATAAGTTCCTTGTTTATTTTGTGACCTTTACTGCAATTTTAGTTGCCTTAAGTTGGTTCCTAAAGGATATTGCAGGGCTGGAAGCTTATTTTATTCCAAAATATTGGGTGATTTTTGGCTTTATGGCCGGCATTACCATTATAGTTTATATAGTCTCCTGGTACGGAATAAAAAACGGGGGGCAAGAACAGGTGTTGATGACGATGGGCGGAATTGTTATCCGCTTGTTAATGAGTATGTTGATAGTGCTTTTTTATTTGAATAAGTTTAAAGTAGACCCTATAATATTTGTGATAAATTTTTTTTCTGTTTATTTCTTATTTACGGTCTTTGAAATATATTGTTTGTTAGTTAACTTGCGCCACCAAATTAAAAAGTAAAAAACACGGAATCAATGGATTTAAGCCACATTTTAGATTACAAAAAATCCACATTAAAGGCTGCATTTGCCTTTTTACTGGCTTTTTTGTCTTTAAGTGTCTATGCAGTACAAGAGCAGGATACAATTGAACATGTAGCTGAAGTAAGCGAACAACATGCAGTTGCCGAAGAGGCGAAGGACGAGAAATTTGATCCAACAGAAACTATTCTACATCACATTAGTGATTCTCATAGCTGGCACCTTTGGGGGCATACTTCGCTTCCGCTACCTATAATATTGTATACCGATCAAGGTTTTGAAGTTTTCTCATCTGCCAGATTGATGGATGAGCATCATCATCCTATTCCTTATCAGGGTAAGTATTATACTTATGTGAATGAGCATGAGCATATTAAAGTTGTAGATGCTAGCGGAGCAATAAACGAAGAAGCTTCTGCTAAAGTGTATGATTTTTCGATTACTAAAAATGTGGCAGGTATGTTTATAGCTGTAGCATTAATTTTAACGGTATTCATATCTGTAGCCGGTTCTTATAAAAAGAGAGTGGGCAAAGCACCTAAAGGTCTGCAATCCTGGATAGAGCCAATTATTCTTTTTGTACGTGATGATATTGCCCGTCCTAACATTGGATATAAATACGAGAAATTTATGCCGCTTTTATTAACGGTATTCTTCTTTATTTGGTTTAATAACCTTTTGGGTTTAATTCCTATTTTCCCTGGAAGTGCTAACGTTACAGGTAATATAGCGGTAACCATGGTGTTGGCAGCTATTGTATTAATTGTGGTTAATGTAAACGGAAATAAATACTACTGGGCGCATATTTTTAAACCAGATGTTCCTTTTTGGTTATTGCCAATTATGTGGGCGGTAGAAATTATAGGTGTGTTTTCTAAGCCTTTTGCATTAATGGTTCGTTTATTTGCAAACATTACAGCGGGGCACATTATCATATTAAGCTTAATATCGCTGATATTCATCTTCAAAACGGTAGCTATAGCGCCAGTTTCTGTAGCGTTTGTGCTGTTTATGATGGTTTTAGAGCTGTTGGTTGCGTTTCTACAGGCCTTTATTTTTACAATGCTGGCAGCGTTGTTTATCGGTTCTGCGGTAGAAGAGCATCATCATTAATTAGAAACTTTTGTTTAACATATATCAATAAATTAAAACAGTTATGGTAGGTTCAATCGCTGCAATTGGTGCAGGTTTAGCAGTAATCGGTGCTGGTATCGGTATCGGAAATGTTGGTAGCAAAGCAATGGAAGGTATTGCTCGTCAGCCAGAGGCTGCTTCAAAAATTCAAACTGCTATGATTATCGCAGCAGCTCTTATTGAGGGTGTTGCTTTATTCGGTGTGGTAGTTGCTCTTTTAGGAAACAATCCTGCATAAGAACAGCACTAAATGAATTTAAGTCGGAAACGAAAGCGATTGGCCTGGTTTCCGACTTTATTAAACGAAATTAATTTAAAAGAATTAGTATAAAATTTTATGGAATTAATCACTCCAAGTATAGGTTTAGTTTTTTGGACGCTTGTTGCTTTCTTGTTATTACTGGTTATCTTAAGAAAAGCTGCGTGGAAACCTGTTTTAGGCGCCATTAAAGAGCGTGAACGTTCTATTGAAGATGCTTTAAACAAAGCGGAATTGGCTAAACAAGAATTAGCTAAATTATCTAACGAGAACGAAGCATTAATAAAGCAAGCCAGAGCAGAACGCGATGAAATCCTTAAAGAGGCAAAAGAATTAAAGGATAAAATTGTTAACGAAGCTAAAGTACAAGCTCAGGCAGAAGGTGCTAAACTGGTAGAGGCGGCTAAGATTGAAATTAACAATCAAAAAATGGCAGCTTTGCATGAAGTTAAGGCGCAAGTTGCAAACTTATCTATAGAAGTTGCTGAGAAAATTCTTCGTCAGGAATTTGCAGACAAAGCTAAGCAAGAGCAGGTAGTAGAAGGTTTGTTAAAAGATATTAAGTTAAACTAGTTTAAAGTATAGAGTTGAAAGAGAGAAGCGGCAGGCTTACCAGGTCTGGGGCTTCTGGCTTTTAAATTAAACTCTTAAGAATATGTCAGAAATTAAAGTAGCTTCGAGATACGCTAAATCACTTCTAGACCTTGCTATCGAGAGAAATATCGATAAAGCGGTAAGAGATGACATGCAGCTTTTTGCAGATGCACAGAGAGCTAACGCTGAATTTGCTTCTGTTGTCAAAAACCCTATTATTCCATTAGCTAAGAAAAAAAGTATTTTACATGCGCTTTTTTCTGAGAAAGTGCAAAAAGAAACACTTGCATTTTTTGATATTATGGTAAATAAAGGAAGAGCAGAATATTTGTTGCCTGCTGCAAGAGAGTTTATCAGCCAATACAATATCCATCATAACATCAATACGGTAAAAGTAGTTTCTGCTATACCGTTGACAGATGCTGCTAAAACAGAAATCATTAATAAAGTAAAGGCAGTTACTGGCGGAGAAGTGTTGTTAAACGAAAGTGTAGATGAAAGCCTAATTGGTGGGGTGGTTTTAACAATAGGAGACAGACAGTTTGATGCCAGCGTATCCAGTAAATTAAGCCAGATAAGAAAGGCATTTTCATAATAAAGAGTTAATAACAAAATTAAATAGCGAAAAACTAAATAAATAAAAATGGTAGAGGTAAGACCAGATGAAGTTTCGGCGATTCTACGTCAGCAATTGTCGGGATTTAAGTCAGAAACTGAATTAGAAGAGGTAGGTACTGTTCTTCAGGTAGGAGATGGTATTGCTCGTGTTTATGGTTTAACCAAAGTACAGGCTGGAGAGCTGGTTGAATTTGAAACTGGTTTACAAGGTATTGTACTTAATCTTGAAGAAGACAACGTTGGTGTTGTATTGTTGGGCCCTTCAGACGAGATTAAAGAAGGTGATACTATTAAACGTACTAACAGAATTGCATCTATAAACGTAGGTGAAGGCTTGTTAGGTCGTGTTGTAAATACATTAGGACAGCCTATAGATGGTAAAGGTCCGGTTGTTGGTGAAACGTATGAAATGCCTTTAGAGCGTAAAGCACCGGGTGTTATCTATCGTCAGCCGGTAACAGAGCCATTACAGACAGGTATCAAAGCTATCGATGCGATGATTCCTATCGGTCGTGGTCAGCGTGAGTTAGTAATCGGCGACCGTCAGACAGGTAAATCTGCGGTTTGTATCGATACGATTATTAACCAAAAAGAATTTTACGATGCAGGTCAACCTGTGTATTGTATCTATGTTGCAGTTGGACAGAAAGCAAGTACCGTAGCTAACGTTGTTAAAACATTAGAAGATAACGGTGCTATGGCTTATACAGTAGTAGTTTCTGCTACTGCAGCAGACCCTGCTCCAATGCAGTTCTACGCTCCGTTTGCGGGTGCTGCAATTGGCGAGTATTTCCGTGATACCGGTCGCCCAGCTTTAATCATCTATGATGATTTATCTAAGCAGGCGGTTGCTTACCGTGAGGTATCTCTATTATTAAAACGTCCTCCAGGTCGTGAGGCTTATCCGGGAGACGTTTTCTACCTACACAGCCGTTTATTAGAAAGAGCAGCTAAAATCAATGCTAATGATTCAATTGCTCAGCAAATGAACGACTTGCCACAGTCTATCAAACATTTGGTAAAAGGAGGGGGTTCTTTAACTGCACTTCCAATTATCGAAACTCAGGCGGGAGACGTTTCTGCATATATTCCAACTAACGTAATTTCAATTACAGATGGTCAGATATTCTTAGAGTCTAACTTGTTTAACGCGGGTGTTCGTCCGGCTATTAACGTAGGTATTTCTGTATCTCGTGTGGGTGGTAACGCTCAAATCAAGTCGATGAAAAAAGTGGCTGGTACGTTGAAATTAGACCAGGCTCAATATCGTGAGTTAGAGGCTTTCTCTAAATTCGGTTCTGATTTAGATGCATCTACTAAATTAGTTCTTGATAAAGGTGCCCGTAACGTTGAGGTGTTAAAACAAGGTCAGTTCTCTCCGGTAACTGTAGAGAAACAAGTTGCTATTATCTATGCAGGTACTAAAAACTTAATGAGAAATGTACCGGTAAATAAAATCAAAGCTTTTGAAGAAGAGTATACTACTCAGTTAGAGCAGCGTCATCCAGAAGTACTTGCCGCATTAAAAGCAGGTAAATTTGATGACAGCCTGACAGAAGTTTTAGAGACTGTAGCAAAAGAGATTTCAAGTAAATATTAATAAGTAGCAAGATAAAAGTATCAGGTGTCAAGACCAGCAGTCTTGTTACTTGATACTAACTACTCGATACTATAAACATGGCTAATTTAAAAGAAGTAAGAATAAGAATTGCATCAGTAACATCTACGCAGCAAATTACCAAAGCGATGAAGATGGTTTCGGCGGCTAAATTAAAAAGAGCTACCAATGCAATTGTTCAGCTACGTCCTTATGCCAATAAGCTTAAAGAGATATTAAAAAATCTTTCTGCTTCTCTAGAAGAAGGCACTTCTATCTATACGCAGGAACGTGAAGTTAAAAATGTACTTCTGGTGGTTGTTACTTCTAACAGAGGTTTGGCCGGTGCTTTTAATACCAACGTTATTAAAGCTGCCAATAACTTAATTGCGGGTAAGTACGATTCTTTTAGGCAGAGTGGAAATCTGCATATTATAGCTATAGGTAAAAAAGCGCAGGATTTTTACGAGAAGCGTGGTTACAATGTAATTGGAAATAATAACGAATTATTCTCTGATTTAAACTTTGAAAACGTTTCTGTAATAACCGAAGCTATTATGCAAGGTTTTGTAAACGACAAATATGACCACGTAGATGTAGTTTACAATCAGTTTAAAAATGCTGCTGTACAAATCTTAACAGTAGAGCAATTATTGCCTGTTCCTAAAGCAGAAAACGCTGAAGAAAACACTTCTAAAGTAGATTATATTTTAGAGCCTTCTCAAAAAGAGATTGTAGAGCAATTAATTCCTAAAAATATTAAACTGCAATTGTATAAAGCTGTTTTGGATTCTCATGCATCTGAGCATGGAGCCAGAATGACAGCTATGGATAAAGCTACCGACAATGCCGGGGAGCTTCTGAAATCGCTAAAACTTTCATACAACCAGGCTCGTCAGGCAGCTATTACTACAGAGCTATCTGAAATTGTAAGCGGTGCTGCAGCTTTATCTAATGGATAGAATAAGTTTTTAATAGATTATAGAAAGCGGATAGTTTATTAAACTATCCGCTTTTTGTTTAGAGATTATTTCTTTTTTTCTTTCTGCTCGGGGACTTTAAGTCCATCTTCTTTCGCTTCAGAGATACCAATAGCTATCGCTTGTTTCCGGTCAGTTACTTTATCTCCTGAGCCAGATTTTAGCTTCCCATCTTTGAATTCTTTCATAACTTTCCCAATCTTTTCCTGTGCTTTTTTCGAATACTTTTTCATAAGCGCATAGTTTATGATGATGAATAAAACAATAAGCAGGTGCTAATAACATATTGGCTAAAACCTTGCCATTTTTATTTAATGTGAATTTGGGATAAGATATACGTAAGCGATGTTTATCACCTGTTTTTTTAGCTCGCTGCCACTGAAGGGGTGGAGTAGTCTCTAGCCAAGGTCTTCCCATATTCCAACAGGCGTTTCAATCTTTCGGACAGGGGATTTTTCAGGTTCAGGAACAAAAGTTACCAATTGGCCATCTTTTTATGTAAATAGCATGTGTAAGTGTTGCGCCAATATATTCCCTGTCTAGAATATCGTTGTTGTAAGAGCTTGATTTAAACTTTTCTGATTATTAAGGTTAGCCTGTTATTATCCAATCGTGTGCACTTCCCTGAATTTGGGCCATTTAAAAGTTGACTCCGACAAGTCCGGAAGGACGCGTCAGTAAAAAATGTTAACTTTAAAAGAGCACAAAAATGAAAAAGACAAGATTTACAGAAGCACAGATTGTAAAAGCTATCAAAGAGCATGAAAATGGTCGTGATGCCAAAGACCTTTGCAGAGAACTGGGAATAACCACAGCCGCTTTTTACAAGTGGAGACAGCGCTATGGAGGTATGGAGTTGAACGAGCTAAAAAGGGTCAAAGAACTGGAGCAGGAGAATGCCCGTTTGAAAAGAATGTATGCAGAGCTCAGCCTGGTACACCATGCCTTGAAAGATGCCGTAGAAAAAAAGCTTTAGAGCCTGAGGAAAAGGGCGATCTGATCTGTTACATGGTCTCAGAACACAGGATAAGTTCTCGTCAGGCTTGCAGTGCGTTAAGGGTGCCCAGAAGTAGCTTTGCTTATCAGAGAATAACAAAAGAAGAAGATGTTGCCATCGTAGAACAATTAGAGGCTTTGATTGAAAAGCATGCTTCCATAGGCTTTTGGAAATGTTTTTACAGGCTGCGCAGGATGGGTTACCCATGGAACCACAAACGGGTATACCGTGTTTATACCAGTCTGAAGCTCAATATCCGGAGACGATATAAAAAGCGTCTGCCAACAAGAGTAAAGCAGGCACTTTTCAGACCGGAAAAGATCAATCAGGTGTGGTCAGTAGATTTCATGAGCGACAGTTTATGGGATGGCAGAAGGTTCAGGCTGTTGAACGTGATGGATGATTTCAACCGTGAGATCTTAGCTATAGAGACAGACTTATCGCTGCCAGCCTTAAGACTGATAAGGGTATTGGAGTACCTGAAAGAATTCAGAGGGCTACCACAAATGATAAGGATGGATAATGGCCCTGAGTTCATATCCCAAAAACTGGATGACTGGAGTAAGGAAAACAAAGTTCAACTGGTATTTATACAACCTGGAAAACCCATGCAAAATGGCTATGTGGAAAGATGTAACGGTAACATCAGAAGAGAATTACTAAATGCTTACGTTTTTAAAACGTTAAATGAAGTGAGAGAAAAGGCAGAGGAATGGATGATGGATTACAATCAGGAAAGACCTCATGAAGCATTAAATTTCA
>PJUF01000275.1_pt1 | contig 42989 bp, 40 predicted proteins | sample 1512191 | NCBI WGS metagenome assembly PJUF01 (sample SAMN08177673, study PRJNA422409) | Feces metagenome, whole genome shotgun sequencing project. | isolation source: Chicken feces (3) enriched on wood chips | host: Gallus gallus | place: USA: Madison | collected 2015-01-15 | reverse complement strand
TCCTCGTCGTCGGCGACGGCGGTCAGGCGACTGCCGGCTTCCTGCGAGGTGACATCGACGCCTACGCGGCCGCAACCAATGACGCTGCCGTTCTCAATGCCCGCGGCGTGGCGCTCGAGAACATTACGCCCGACAAGTACAAGACCTTCTTTGGCAACGCGCTGGCCGCCATGCAGACCTACCTGGATGAAAATCAGGAAGACGTCGAAGGCTTTGGCCGCGCTCTGGTGAAGGGAGCCAAGTGGGCGGCAGATCCGGCAAATCGTGAAGAGCTGATCAATCATATCGCGGCCGAGAACCCCCAGGAGGTCGAGGACCGGGAATTCGCCAATGCGCTGATCGAACAGATCATCATCCGCCAGACCCCCTTCGATCCGTCCTTGGGCTACGGCTATCAAGACCATGAAGCATGGGTAGCCTGGGAAGAGAGCCTTCTCGCGTCAGGTGAGTTGGAGCAGCCCCTGGAAGACCTCTCGGTGGTTTACACCAACGACTTTATCGACACCTGGAACCAGGAATGACCCAGACCCGTCCCGCGGGTGATGTAAACGAGGCGGTGGGTGCTCCTGCACCCCCCGTCTACCGCGTTCGCAATCTCCGCAAGACCTTTGCGCGCCAGAGCGTCACGGCACTTGAAAACATCAATTTCGACCTGCCGCGCGGCAGCTTCACGGCGGTGATCGGTGCCTCGGGCTGCGGCAAGTCCACCCTGCTCAAGATCATGGCCGGTCTGGTGTCGCCCACCGATGGTTCGGTGATGCTGGCTGGCAAGCCGGTCCTCGGTACACGGCCGGACATCGGCATGATGTTCCAGCACGCCGTGCTTCTTCCCTGGAAGACGACGATCGAGAACATCCTGATGCCGCTCGAAATCCGGCACGGCAAGGCGGCAGCGAAAGCCCGCCGGAGCGAGGCTCAGGCACTCCTGGAACTGGTCGGACTGAAGGGCTTTGAGAACGCCTATCCGTCCGAATTGTCTGGCGGCATGCAGCAGCGCGCCTCGATCTGCCGGATGCTGATCACCCAGCCCGAGATATTGCTGCTCGACGAGCCGTTTTCGGCTCTGGACGAACTCGTGCGCGATCACATGAACATGGAGCTGCAACGCATCTGCATGGCACGTGACGCCACTGCCTTCCTGATCACCCACTCCATTCCGGAAGCCGTTCTGCTTTCAGACAAGGTGTTTGTCATGGGCTCCCGTCCCGGCCGCATCCTCGAAGAAGTCGAGATCGACCTGCCGCGTCCACGTACGCTGGACATGATGCTTGAGCCACGCTTCGCCGAACTCGTCGGCTACATTCGCAATCGCCTCGATCTGGGGGTCAATAATGGCCAGTGAGTTTGCAGCGTCGCCTCTGCTGAGCACCGAAGAATTTCCCTCGACCGTTTGGAAGGAAGAAGATTCGCTGATCGATCGCATTCCGAGGCCCTTGGCCATCATTGGTCTCGGCGCCGCGATCGTCGCCATCTGGCACCTGGTGACCATGGCAGGAATGATCAATCCGGTGATCCTGCCCACCCCGGCCATGGTCTGGGGGCAGATCATGACAGTGGGCACCAACCTGGTGACGGGCGGCTATATGCTGGCGGCTCTCTGGATCACCACGCAAGAGGTGCTGATTGGTTTCCTGATCGCCATGGTCATCGGCATCAGCCTCGGCACCATTGTGGGTGAAACCAAGTTCGGTGCACGCGCCCTCATGCCCTACCTTGTGGCGATCGACACCATGCCAAAGATCGCGTTCGCGCCGCTCTTTGTCGCCTGGCTTGGCTTTGGCCTGGAAAGCAAGATCGCGCTGGCAACCTTTGTGTCCGTATTCCCCATCATCGTGGGCACGGCGTCCGGCCTCCAGGCGGCGGAGGAAAGCGCACACATGCTCTTCCGGACGATGGGCGCATCCCGGCTGCAGACCCTGTTCAGGATGAAGTTCCCGTTCGGACTTCCTCAGATCTTCACCGGGCTCAAGATTGCTGCGCTCAGCGTCATGGCCGGTGCGATTACTGCCGAATTCCTGGGCGGCGGCAAAGGTTTCGGCGAGCTTATTCGCGTTGCCGCCTCCCAGCTCGACACAGCCCGGGTCTTTGCCTTGATCATTTACCTCAGTCTGGTGGGGCTCGCGATGTACGGCAGCGTCATGCTGGCCGAGCGCCGCATCGTGTTCTGGCAACACCGCAATACCGCCGAATAGTTGTTATCGAAAGTTGAATATGTCTAAGCGCCTTTTTGCCGATCCGGAATTTCTGGCCGTTCCCGTTGTAGGGGAGGACAGCCTCTATCCTGTGCACCGCATCTTCTGCGTGGGCCGGAACTATGTCGACCACGCCAAGGAAATGGGCGTGGAAGTGGACCGTGAAGCGCCGTTCTATTTCCTCAAGAGCCCGCTTTCGCTCGTCCCCAATGGCGACACCATCCCCTACCCTCCCGGAACCGCAAACTTCCACTACGAGATGGAATTTGTCGTGATCATGGGCAAGAAGCTGTTCAAGGCCTCCCAGGACGAGGCGATGGATGCCATTTTCGGCTACGCCACCGGGCTCGACATGACGAGGCGGGATCTTCAACTGAAGGCGCGGGACAAGGGCCGTCCCTGGGACTTTGGCAAGGACTTCGAAAAGGCAGCAGTATTGTCCCCGATTACCAGGGCAGCGTCGTTTGGCGAGATCGGCGCGCAGCCGATCCGCCTCGAGGTCGACGGAGCCGTCCGCCAGAATGCAACCTTGGCGGACCTCGTGTGGAGTGTTCCTGAACTGATCTCAGATCTGTCGCACTATTATCATCTGCAGCCCGGCGACGTCGTCTTCACCGGCACGCCTGCCGGTGTCGGCGCCGTCATGCCAGGCCAGGTCCTGAGGGGCACCGTGGAGGGTCTGGAGGGCGTAAATCTTCAGATCGGCGCGGCGGAATAACCGATCCCACGTCATACGGAGTGGCCAAAGCGCACGTCGTGCAGCGGCAGATCCTGCAGCAGCGACTCATCTCGCACGGGCGGACCCGGTAGCGGCTGGATGCGAATAGATCGACCATCTGCTCTCCATGCAGGCGACACGCGAGCCCTGCTCGGGCGGCAACTCGTGCTTATCTGGCCTTCGCACCCCTTCCAGGGTGCGAAGGCGTCGCGCTTCTGAGGGCTCTTGTTCTGCGCGCGAACAAGCCCAAGCCCGGATAGTGTAATCAACAACGGCTATTCAATCGCGCGCAGATAAAGCGCGTCATGACTGATGCCAGGCGTTTTCACCCGCGTCTTGGAAAGCCTGAGCCTGTTCCATCTGTCGACAATCAGCCAGCTTTCTTGTCCGGATTGCTTGGGCTCATATTGCACCGGCGCATCCGAGCAGGATCTGGGCACGCCGCGTCACGTCTGAACTTCGTACTCGATCAAGTCGTCCGGCACGCTTGCCAATCGCCTGAAGGCGACCGAATGGTCATCCGCGCAGACGTGAGGAAATCCGGGCATTTTGAGCAAGGTGTGGACTGGTAGCGGAGGAGGGATTTGAACCCCCGACACACGGATTATGATTCCGCTGCTCTAACCAACTGAGCTACTCCGCCCCAAAGGACTGTCGGCAGTGCCGATGCGCGCCTTACTAAGGTTTGCCGGTTCCGTCTGTCAAGCATTGCCGCGTAGGACGGCAGACTTTTCCATCGCCATCATCATGTCGCGGACCTGCACCAGATCGGCCTCGAACTTGGCGCGTTCCCGCTGCTTGCCCTCGGCATCGGGGATGCGCAACAGGTATGACGGGTGATTAGTGATCAGCAGCAGCGAACCATTGTCCAGCGAAATGGGCTGGCCGCGCATCTTGCTGATGGTCACGCTGGATTTGCCCAAGAGGCTCTGGGCGGCTGTGGCACCCAGCGCCACGATCACTTTGGGTCTGACGAAACCGATTTCGAGGTCGAGCCAGAAACGGCAGGCCTGCACCTCGCCTCCGTCGGGCCGCTGATGGATGCGGCGCTTGCCCCTCGGCTCGAATTTGAAGTGCTTGACCGCATTGGTGACATAGACCTTGCGCCGATCGATGCCGACCTTGTCGATCACCTCGTCGAGAACCTGCCCGGCAGGACCGACAAAGGGCTTTCCGGCCAGATCCTCCTGATCACCGGGTTGTTCGCCTACGAACATCACCTCGGCCTGCGCAGGGCCTTCTCCGAACACGGCCTGGGTCGCCTGCTCGAACAGCGGACAACGGCGACACTCCTGTACCGCCTCCCGCGCTGCGGCAAGGGAGTCGATCTCTTGTCCCTTCTCGATCTCCGGTTCTCTTGCCTTGCGGCGCGTGTGATGGGCCGGTGGCTGGCTGGCGGCGCGCGCGATCATGTCCTGCTCCATCGCCTTGGCATTCTGGATCAGGGGGCTAATGAGTTCGGCCTCGGGCAGGTTGCGCCAGTATTTTACCGGCATCTCGCTCTTCATCATCGAGACCTTGAGCCGGGCAGGATTGAAGATCGAGGCGTAGTAGGTCTTCCAGTCATCCTCCACGGCATCCTCGGAAGGCACGTCCCCCTTGTTGCCGCCCGGGCCAAAGCTGAGATGCTCCATATTCCACCAGGCGCTCGCATAGGGCGTAACGACGCCCCAGTGCATGCCGGCAAAGCGGCGGGCGAAGAACGGCGCAGTGGCTTCGAGCACATAATGGTCCGGCTCGAACCAGGCGATAAACCGCTCGCCATCGCTTTCATCAACCGCGCGAAAACGCACGAAGGCCTTCATCTTGTGCGCGTCTCTGCGCACTGCGGAGGCCATTCTGGTGAGAAGAGCATTATCCTTGTCACCCGCATTGGCGAGCAGATGGGTATCGGTCTGCAGACGCCAGAGAACGCGATAAAGAATGCCGAACCGGTCCGGATCGGAATGCTGAATGACCGCTCCTGCCAGCTCGATGAACTGCCGCGGCACGGTCCCGACCGGACCATCGACCACGGGCAAGGTGTCGTCGCCTGCTTCGAAAAGCCCGGCTGCCTCGTTACCGACATGCCAGACCATTTGCTCGGGCCGCGCGCCCGCCGCCAGAAGCCGCCGCGCCTTGCCACGCCACTCATCGAGATCGTTAAGCCTGTCGAGCCGCACCGCCAGCATCAGAACAGGCTCAACTGCTGCGGTGGCGGCACCAGCTTCTGGCGCAGCTTGCTGTCATCGAGCGAGGCGCCGGGTGTCCAGTCGGATGCCACGATAAAGGGGCGCACCTTGTCGATGGAGGCCGTCATCCGCGCCACATCGGCAAGCGTCAGTCGGTGATGCCGGCGCGAGCGGACGATGCGGTCCACCGCATTGATACCCAGGCCCGGAACCCGCAGCAGCCATTCGCGATCGGCACGATTGACGTCGACCGGGAAACGCTGGCGCTGCTTGAGCGCCCAAGCGAGCTTCGGATCGATGGCGAGGTCGAGATCGCCTCCCTCGCCGCCCGCCACGATTTCCGGCACGTCGAAGCCATAGAACCGGATGAGCCAATCCGCCTGGTACAGGCGATGTTCACGCATCAGCGGCGGAGGCCGCAATGGCAGGCGCGAGGACGCATCGGGTATGGGCGAAAAGGCGGAATAGTAGACGCGCTTGAGCTGGTAGCCTGAATATAAGCCCGCAGCGCGTGTCAGGATGGCGGCGTCATTGGCGCCATCGGCCCCGACGATCATCTGCGTCGATTGACCGGCCGGTGCGAATTTTGCTGGCTTCGTCTTGGCCTTGCCCTCTGGTTTGGCCTCGTCGAGCTTGCCGCGCAGGCGCGCCATGGCGGTTCGGATTTCCGAAGGACGCTTTTCCGGCGCGAACTGCTCGAGAGCAACATCGGTCGGCAATTCGATATTGGTAGAAAGTCGATCGGCCCATCTTCCGGCCTCTGTCAGCAGCTCGGGCGCGGCATTGGGAATGACCTTGAGATGGATATAGCCCTGAAACAGATGCTGCTCCCGCAGCGTCCGGGCCACCCGCACGATTTCTTCCATCGTGTGATCCGGGGACTTGATGATCCCCGATGAGAGAAAAAGGCCCTCGATATAGTTGCGGCGATAGAAGTCGAGCGTCAGCCGCACGACCTCGTCCACCGAAAAGCGTGCCCGTTGCACATTGGACGACGAGCGATTGATGCAATAAGCGCAATCGTAGATGCAGAAATTGGTCAGCAGCAGCTTAAGCAGACTGATGCACCGTCCATCCGGCGCGTAGGAATGGCAGATGCCACTGCCCTCGGTCGAGCCTATGCCCTTCGTTCCGGCAGAACTGCGTTTTTCGCTGCCGCTCGAAGCGCAGGACGCGTCGTATTTGGCGGCATCCGCAAGAATGGCAAGCTTGCGGGTCAGTGTCAGGGCAACCATGCGTTCATCCTTTGTTCTAAAGGGATAACGCCTTTGGCCGACCAGCGCATGTCAAAAAGACATATCTGGACTCTTTGTGATCAGAAGTCGAACGAGTGGATCGTTCGATAATCGACATCAATCCGTCGCTACTGGGTCGCTAGGCAACGCGGGCCTGTCGCCATACATTTCTGTCGAAACACGGCATTGTTCGCCGCAACAACATGGGAGTATCCGGTATGACCCTCGAACTGGGCGGCATCCATCACCTGACCGCCGTAACGGCGGACGCGCCGCGCAACCTAAAATTTTACACCCAGACATTGGGTATGCGCCTGATCAAGAAGACCGTGAACCAGGACGACACTTCGGCCTATCACCTCTTTTACGGCGACGGCGTCGCTTCGCCCGGCGCCGACCTCACCTTCTTCGATTTCAACACGCTGCGCGAACAGCGCGGCAATCACACGGTCGGCCGCACGGGCCTCCGCGTCGACAGCGAAGAGACGTTGAAATGGTGGAAGGAGCACCTGGAAGCCAATCAGGTCTCGACCTCCGGCATAAAGGAGCGCTTCGGCCATACCTCGCTTGATTTCGAGGATTTCGAGGGCCAGCGCTTCCGGCTGGTGGTGGATAACAAGAACCAGGTGATCCCGTGGGCCAAGTCCCCGGTCCCTGCCGAACGGCAGATCATTGGCCTTGGGCCCATCACCCTCTCGGTACCGACACTGGAGCCGACCGACGCCATGCTTACCCGCGTCATGAACATGCGCCAGGTGCGCAACTATCCGGCCCGTGAGCGCAATGGCGAAATTTTCGTTTATGAAATGGGTCCAGGAGGTCCGGCGGCCGAACTGCACGTGTCGGTCGACCCGAGCCTGCCCCGCGCCCGGCCCGGCGCCGGCGGCGTCCACCACGTCGCCTTCCGCACCCCCGACCAGCAATCCTTGCGCGAATGGATTGACCGGGTGAACAGCTTTGGCATCCGCTCTTCGGGAGAAGTCGAGCGCTTCTACTTCACCTCGCTTTACTTCCGCGAGCCGAACGGCATCCTATTCGAAATCGCCACCGACGTCCCCGGATTTGCCGCTGACGAACCGATGGAGAGCCTGGGCGAAACCCTGAGCCTGCCGCCATTCCTTGAAGACCGGCGCGCCCAGATCGAAGCGGGTTTGAAGCCACTGGACTGAATGCGAATTGCCCACCCGGTCTCCACCGGGTGGGTTTTTCTTGCCGTGCCGGATCAGTCGAGACCCAAGCGCTCCTTCATCAGATCAGCCTCGCGCTGTCCCAACTCGAAGGCCTTCTGCCGGATCCAATCATTGGCGCTGACCTCGCCGTCGCGGGTGAGGCGCCGATTATATTCAGGCAACAGGGCCTCGACGGCGCGGCGAATGCGTGCCTCAGCTTCTGCATCGAGGGTAATCTCTTGCGCGGTGGCCTGCTGGGCCGTGACGGCCGGTGTGGAAAGACTGAGGCTCAGCACAGTGGCAGTGAGAATTTTGCGCATCATGACGTCCTTTTGTTGCTGTTGATAGGACGATCGGACTGCGGCGGACCTTGGCGGGATGCGGCAGATTTTGGGAGAGGCCCCGCCCGCCGCACGTGAAAACCTCTTCCACTAAGGTGAGGTCGGCCGCAGGCCGGGTAACGGGGCTTTGGTCTACCGCCCCGCCCTTTCCGGCTTCAGCATTGCCGCCATGTCCACCAGCCGAATGAACTCCGCCCGATAACCCCCCTCGTCCGACCCGCGACCAGCCTGGGCCAGCGCCTTGATCTCGCTCCAGCTGATTTCCGCTCCATAGGCGCTCGACTTCAGCTTCTGCCCGAAAGCCGCCACTGCCGCCGCGAACTGGGCATCCACTCCCGCTTCGGCAATCGTGTCATAGGTGACATCGGCCGTGACGGGCACTTCGATCAATTGGCTGACATCGCTGTCAGGCAGCTTGTAGCGCATCTTGAGGAATGCGATTTCGTCGCCGCTCGCGCTGGAAGCCGGGGGTGTTCCATAACGCAGGTCATCGACCACCGCCCCGCCCGACCCGACAGGCGTGATCTCGTAGAGCGCAGTCACCGTAGTCCCGGCACCGACATCGCCCGCATCCACCGCATCATTGTTGAAATCCTCGCGGTTGAGATTGCGGGTCTCGTAGCCGATGAGCCGGTATTCGGCGACCATGGCAGGATTGAACTCGACCTGCACCTTCACGTCCTTGGCGATGGTATGAAGCGTGCCGCCGATTTCCTCGACCAGCACCTTCCTGGCCTCGGCAAAGCTCGAAATGTAGCTGGCATTGCCGTTCCCGTTCTGGGCCAGCGCCTGCATCGTCGCATCATCGAGATTGCCCATGCCGAAACCCAGCACCGAAAGACTGATGCCGCTTGTGCGTTTGTCGGCGATGAAGTCCTTGAGCGCGTCGGGATTGTCGATGCCGACATTGAAATCGCCATCCGTCGCCAGGATCACGCGATTGGTGCCGTCGGAGATCCGGGCCTGCTCAGCCAGTCGGTAGGCCAGTTCGATCCCCTGCGCTCCGGCGGTGCTGCCCCCCGCGGAAAGCTGGTCCAGCGCCGCCATGATTTCGGCCTTCTGGTCGGCCGATGTCGGCTCCAGCACCACCCCGGCCGAACCGGCATAAGCGACGATGGACACCGTGTCATTGCCCGAAAGCTGGTCGAGCAGGAGACCAAAGGCGCGCTTGAGCAGCGGCAGCTTGTCCGGCGCCGCCATCGAGCCGGACGTGTCGATGAGAAAGACCAGATTGCTCCTGGTATCGGCGAGGACCGGTTCGAAGCCCTTGATGCCGATCTGCATGATCTGCGTCTTGGCATTCCACGGCGTCGGGAATACCGAAACGCTTGGCTGGAATGGCTCCTCGGCGCTGGGCGCGGGGGCGTAATCGTACGGGAAATAGTTGATCAGTTCCTCGATACGCACGGCATCGCGCTCAGGCACATAGCCGTCTTCGAGCATGCGGCGGACATAGGAATAGCTGGCCGTGTCGACATCGAGGGAGAAGGTCGAGACTGGGTCCTCTGCCGCAACCTTGAGCCGCTGCTCATCGAAGGCGGTAAAACTGTTGCCCGGTGGAGCGACGATCATGCCCGGTGCTGCGTCATAGGTCTTCAGAAGCATTTGCCCACCTGCCGGTGCGCCCATGCTCGGCGCCGGCCGGACCAGAGGCGCCCCGTCAACTGACTGGTTGATGACGCTCTGTTCAGCGGGTGCAGGCGCTGGCACGGGCTCTGCCATCAGGCTATCGACGGCCATTTCAGTGTCGAGCTGGCCCTGCGGGACGGTCGCGCCGCCCGGCACTGCCGGAACGGGATTGATCGTCGGCTCCGGGGCCTCGGCAATCTCCACCGGCTGGCTGACCCGGCCTGCTTCGCGCCCGGCAGGGCTGAGCGCGGTCGAATTGTAGAGCTGCCAGCCGAACGGCAACACAAGGAGGGCGATGGCGGCAGTACCGACGGGAATGCGCATGTCCATGATCGAAATCCCCTTCAAGGAATTGATGATGGACTTGAGACGCCCCCCCGCCGGATTTCCTTTGGTCGCCTGTTCAGCTTTTTTTGCTTCAGCCTGCGAAGTCTCGAAAGCCGTGCGTGCTGCGGCCAGGGCCTTTTCGCGTGCTTCGTCGCGTGGCGCGGGAACCTGGGCCGAATGCAGGCGGGCAAACGGGTCGGTGTCTTCAGGAAAGCTCATAGTAGCCCCCTCAATGTCTTGCGGGCTTCAAAGACGTGAAATGACACTGTCGCTTCCTTGATGCCCATGATGGCGGCGGCCTCCGCATGGCTGAGCTCTTCGGCATAGACCAGCAGCACCGCATCGCGCTGCTTTTCGGGCAAGCCACGCACGGCGGTCCACATTTGCCGGTTGGTTGCCGCTTCTTCCTGGTCCGCCGCATGTTCCGACGGGCTGATTTCGGCATAGGCCTCGGCATATCTGCCGCGGCGCGCCCCTGCCCGCTGCCAGTCCCGCACCGCGTTGAGCGTGATGCGATAGACCCAGCTCGAAAAGGCGCTGCGTCCGTTGAAACCGCCGATGGCCTGGCCGATCTTGACGCACACGTCCTGTGCGATGTCTTCGGCGTCCTGGCGATGCCCGCACCAGCGCCAGGCCGTGCGATAGATGCGCTCGTATTGCGCCGCGATCAGCTCGGCAAAGGCGGCACCATCGCCATTGGCGGCGCGCGCCACCAGTGCGGTGTGCAGCGCATCGTCCATGTCTGGCGGCGGTGCGGCAGTCAGTCCCATCACTTGCGCATGCACCTCTGGCCTCTCCGCGCTATTGTAGTGACTAGGACGGTTGCGCCACGCTATTCCTTTGGCTCGCGATCAACGTTTTTTCTTTTTCCCGGAAGGCCCGCCATGACGGACCAGAAACAGGGGCCGCTCGGCCTCAATCGCACCCGCATTTTCCTGCTCGCCATGGGCGCACTCGTGCTGCTGATCACCGTCTCGATGATGATGGGCGGCCTGGGCTCCTATAATGCCCTCAAGGAAGCGGCAGCTGCGAATAGGCCCACCGTCGAACAGCCAGCGGCTGGGCAATAGGGGCTACGACAAGCCCTCGACCTCGCGGCCACGTGCGAATAGTTCCCCTGGCGTTACCTGATTTGCGGAATGGCGTTACGCCACCAGCGCCTGCGGCACCGCCTCTGCGATGAAGCCGCCGCCCAGCACTTCGCTGGCCTCACTGTCATCGGCATAGAAAACGCAGGCCTGTCCCGGCGAGATGCCGTATTCGCCGCTGACCAGGGTGACGAAAACCTCGCCGCCCTGCATCTGGATAACCGCCGGCTGCGGCCCGCGCGTCGAGCGCACCTTGACCTCGACCGGGGCGCCATTGCCTGCCGATGCTTCGGCCAGCGGCAGGCTGCCCAGCCAGTTGACATCGCGCAGCCGTACGGTGTGCGTCTTCAGCGCCTCGCGCGGGCCCACGATGACGCGACCGCTGCGATGGTCGAGCTTGACCACATAGAGCGGCTCACCCGCGGCGACGCCCAGGCCCTTGCGCTGGCCGATCGTGTAATGGACGATCCCGTCGTGCGTGCCCAGCACGCGGCCGTCGAGATGTACGATCTCGCCACGGCTCAGCGCTTCTGGATGCATCCTGGCGATGATATCGGCATATTTGCCCTGCGGCACGAAGCAGATATCCTGGCTGTCATGCTTCTCGGCGATTTCGAGACCCATGTCGCGCGCATGCTGGCGAACCTCGGCCTTGCCCATGCCGCCAAGCGGAAAGCGTAGAAAGTCGAGCTGGCTCTGCGTTGTGGCGAACAGGAAATAGGACTGGTCGCGATCATTGTCGACGGGGCGATAGAGATGCCGGCGGCCGTCTTCGCCCAGCCGGGTCTGCACATAGTGGCCCGTCGCAAGCACGTCGGCGCCAAGGTCGCGCGCCACCGCCATGAGGTCAACGAACTTTACTGACTGGTTGCAGGCAATGCAGGGCACCGGCGTCTCACCCTGCTGGTAGGCATTGGCGAAAGGTTCGATCACGGCATTCTTGAAGCGCTCTTCGTAGTCGAGCACGTAGTGAGGAATGCCCAGCTTGGCAGCGACGCGTCGGGCGTCATGAATATCCTGCCCGGCGCAGCATGCACCCTTGCGATGTGTGGCTTCGCCATGGTCGTAAAGCTGCAGGGTGACGCCGACCACCTCGTAACCCTCACGGGCGAGCAATCCGGCAACGACGGAGGAGTCCACGCCTCCGGACATGGCGACGACGACGCGCGTGTCCTCCGGGCGCTTGGCGATATCAAGCGAGTTCAGCATCTTTCTCGTATCCGGTTGGGTTCAAGGGCCAGCGGAAACTGTGGGCGGCCTTTTACGACGGGTTGAACAATCTGTCCATTCGCGCCCGGCAGCTTTTGCCGACCGATCGGCAGCTCTGGCCCGCCCCGCTTCGCAGGAACGTCCGGCACCCCCAGCTAAGTACATGAAATCGATCACCATTCCTAGCCAACCCCAACTGGCAAGGCGCTTGCATCGCTTTGGCCGGATGAGTGTTTGTTCAGGGGCGCCCAGCGTGGCTTCACATCTGACGATTATCGGTGGACCCGGCGGCGCCAGCGCGTCTGCTCGCGCCTTTTCTGGTCAACAGCCGGGGGCGCAGGACGCAACGAACGAGCCCGGCGGCCTCCTGGGCCTCTTTGCCGCCCTTCTCGGCAAGGCGACCGGCAATGCCGGCACTCCGGCCGTGACCTCACCAGCGACTGGCGAAGGAAAATCCGAGCTCGATCTTGCCGGCCTGTTCCGCCTCGGTCTCGAAACCGACTTTGACCAGGCTGACGACGAAACGACCGATCCCGATGCCCTGGCGGCAGCGATCGGTGCCGTGACCCCGCCCGCTCCGGTCGAGTCCAAGCCGATGGTCGATTTCGTCGAAGCTTTGGCTGCGCTCAAGGCCAGCCTCGACAAGGGCGAGCCGCTCGATCCGGAAATGCTCCGCCAGGTCGATGACGCCCTCAACGCTCTTGCCGATGCGCTGGGGCTCGATATCGACCAGCTGGCCGTGCCCGATGATTTCGCCGCCCTGCTCGATGGCAGCAATGGTGGCCAGACCGGATTTGCCGGCGCACTCACCCAATTGCTGGCGCCGCTCGCTCAATCGCTCGATGCCGCCAATCAGGCATCCGACGCAGCCGGAATCGCCACTGAAGCCAGTGCCGCTTCCCAGCTCAAGACGTTGGGCGACAAGCTCGGTGCCCTGCTCGCAGCCATCGAAAAGGGCGAGGTATCAGCCGACAAGCTCGCAGCTTTGGGCATGGAGCCCGGCCAGCCGCTCGACAGCGAGATTGAAGCGGCGCTCAACCGCTTCGCAGCTGGCTTGACCAGGCCCGTCGTGCCCGAGCAGCCGGTGCTCGCCGCCCCGGCGCTCAAGCTCAACGAACCGGTCCTGACAGGAAAAAGCAGCGATCCATTATCACCAGATGCGGTGGACCGCGCTGGCTCGACCGCTGCATCTGAAACCGCTGCAGCGCCGGCCGACAAGGACAATCGCGATAGCCAGTCGAGCGCTGACCGCGGCCGCGATCGGCCCGAACCGGTTTCGCGCGAAGCGCGCACCATAACCGCAGCACCGGCACCCACCGATGCATCGAACACGCCGGCACCTTCTGTGGACGCCGGGGCTCAGCAGCCCGTCGGCGCACGCGTGGATGCCACGGCCAATCCTCGCATCATCCAGGCTGGCTACCAAACAAGCCAGCAGCAGCTCAACCTGCCCCAGATCGCCTTCGAACTGGCCCGGCAGGTGCAGGATGGCAATACCCGTTTCCAGATTCGCCTCGACCCCCCCGAATTGGGACGCATCGACGTGCGTCTCGATATCGACAAGGCCGGCCAGATCAATGCCCGTCTGACGGTTGAAAAGGCCGAGACCCTGGATCTGATGCAGCGCGACCAGCGTGGCCTCGAACGGGCCCTGCAGCAGGCTGGCATCGATAGCGCCAAGACCAACCTCGAATTTTCGCTCAAGCAAAATCCCTTTGCCGGCCAGCAGGGCCAGATGGGGGATGGCAAGGGCCAGGCAGCCGATGCCGGCGCCTCCGCCAATGACAACGGCGGCACGGGCGACGCCGAAGCGGCGCCGCCTACGGTCAATCTCTATCGTGGCGCGCTGCAGGCCAGCGGCGTCAACATCATCGCGTAAGGAGTAGGGTCATGGCCGTCGATGGCGTTTCCGGAACCAGCAATGCCGCAGCCAAGAATGCTGCCTCACGCACGACGATCGCCCAGAACTTTGACACCTTCCTGTCGATCCTGACCACGCAGCTAAAGAACCAGAACCCGCTCGATCCGCTCGACACCAATCAGTTTACGGCGCAGTTAGTGCAGTTCACCGGCGTTGAGCAACAGCTCAAGACCAACGAATTCCTCGAGGCACTCCTGCTCAACACCCAGAGCACGACCCGTTCCGATGCCGTCTCCTATATCGGCAAGGAAGTGACCGCGTCGGGCCAAACGGCAGAACTAAAGGATGGCGGGGCCTACTGGGCCTATAATGCCGAAGCCAATGTCGCCAATGCATCGGTGACGATCAAGAACGCCTCCGGCCAGATCGTTTACACCGAGCAGGGATCGCTCAACGCCGGCCCGGGTGCCTTCCTCTGGGACGGTGTCGGCTCAGACGGAAGTACCAAGCCCGACGGCATCTATACGATCGAGATCAAGGGCACCAATCTGGCTGGGAATACCGTCAAGGTGTCCACATCCTCGGTGGGCATTGTGACTGCCGTGGACTTCTCCGGTAAGCAGCCCATGCTGACCGTGGGCAAGAACAAGGTGGCGCTCGCCGATGTCACTAGCATCCGTCAGTATGTGGCGCCGACGCCGGCCCCGACACCCAATCCCGACGACACCGAAAGCTGAAATCCTAAACGGCAGCATACTTTTGTGGCGACACTCCTGGGTGTCGCCACACGCTTTTCAGCGGGCAATAATTGATTGAAACCGCTGACGTTTCTTAACCTGTTGTAAGTTTCCCCTTAGGGGTATTTTAAGCTCACTGCCCTACTCTTCTGCTCATATGGTCAGGTTTGAGTAGAGAGTAAAATGACCGTACAAATGCGTCCTCGCGTGAAGTACGTTATTGGTCCAGACGGCAGCCCGCTTACGATTGCGGACCTTCCGCCTGCCAATACGAGACGGTGGGTGATCCGCCGCAAGGCCGAAGTGGTCGCTGCCGTTCGCGGTGGTCTGCTCAGCCTGGAAGAAGCCTGTGAGCGTTACACGCTCAGTGTCGATGAATTCCTCAACTGGCAGGCCGCCATCGACAAGCATGGCCTTGCCGGTCTGCGCACCACCTGGATCCAGCACTACCGGGAGGGGTGATCCGCGACCGCCTTTGGCGGTCAAATCTGTCCGGTGGCCAGATTTGAGCGGATCACGCCTTGAGCCTTGCGAAAGGCCGGGCCGGATCTACGGCAAGCACATTACCGAGCCCGCCGGAGCGATCCGGCGGGTTTTGTTATTGGTCTCAGCCGTAGTCATCCGGCATCCAGCGTGCTCCTGCCGGACGAGTGCGTAGCCGCTGATAATACCGCTCCACCGCAGGCAGCGCGGGCTTCTCGAAAGGCGTCATGAACCAGCGGTGGCAGGAAAGACCAAGGGCAATATCGGCAATGCTGAACTGATCCCCGGCAACAAACGGGCGACCCAGCGCCAGTTCGGCCTCGAGGACGCGCATCTTTGCACTCCAGCGTCTGATGGAGTCGGCGATACGGTCTGGATCGTCGTAACCCGGCGTCTGCCGCATGAGGGCGTTGACCGCATATCCCCAGGGCGGATTGAGTTCGCTGGCCTGCCAGCCGAGCCACTGCAGTGCCCGACCCAGGTCATTTCTGTCCATGGGCAGAAGGCCATGACGCGTCTGCCCGAGATAGACCAGCAGCCCATTGCTTTCCCAGAGCGCCTGGCCGTCGTCCTCGATCAGCACCGGCACCTGCCCATTCGGATTGAGTGCGAGAAATTCGGGCACATTGGGATCGCGCTGCGGCAGGCCCCAGTCCTCTCGCTCATAGCCGATGCCCAGTTCGTCAAGCGCCCAGAGCACCTTGCGCACATTGATCGACGTGACCCGTCCGAGCACCCGCACCATCTTCACCTCCTGTTAACCGGACCCGGCAGTTCTTGCCCAAAATCGCAAGCTGCAACAGCAAGTTAATACATTGTTTACCATCCGGTAGGTAATTTTTGCCCATCGGTCTTGGGGGCACCATCGACCGCAACAAGTAGACCAGAGTGGCGGCGTGGAAAGTCTCACCAATCTTATCAACCGGATCGGCCTGCCACGCATAGCGGCAATGGTCATCGTGGCCGTGTTGATGCTCGGCTTTTTCGCATTCCTGATCATGCGGTCGCAGACCCCGAATCTGGCGCCGCTCTATTCCGGCCTCAGCCTCGAAGATTCCTCGGCCATCATCTCCGAGCTGCAAACTCTCAACATTCCCTATGATTTGCGGGGCGAAGGCGACACCATACTGATCCCGCGCGACCAGATCACCACCATGCGCATGACGCTGGCTGGCGAGGGACTGCCGACGCGCGGCCAGGTCGGCTACGAGATCTTCGACCAGCAGTCGACCCTGGGCGCCACGAGCTTTGTCCAGAACATCAACAATGTGCGCGCGCTCGAGGGCGAACTGGCCCGGACCATTGGCTCGCTCACGCGAATCACCGGCGCACGCGTGCATCTGGTCCTGCCCGAGCGCGAACTGTTTCGGCGCGAGCGCAAGGACCCATCTGCCTCCATCGTGCTCACCACACGCGGCCAGCTCTCCAACGGCGAAATCCGCGCCATCCAACACCTGGTTGCTTCGGCGATCGAGGGTCTGACGCCCAGCCGCGTTTCCATTGTCGACGATCAGGGAAATCTGCTCGCCTCAGGCACGGGCGACGACGCCAATGGCGTCATCACCGCGCAGAACGATGAGCGGACGCTGGGTTTCGAGAACCGCCTGCGGACCCGCGTCGAGGACATGCTGGCCAATGTGGTCGGTGCCGGACGCGCCCGCGTTGAAGTGGCTGCCGAGCTCGATTTCAATCGCTCGACCACCACCAACGAGCGTTTTGATCCCGATGGCCAGGTGGTGCGCTCCACCCAGACGCGCGACTCGGAAAACCTTACCGGCGGCAATAACGGCCAGGTGACGGTGGCCAATGAACTGCCCGGCGCCAGCCAGAACAATGGCGGCGCAGGCGTCACCGACCAAGGCACATCCTCCGAGGAAATCGTCAACTACGAGATTTCCAAGACCACCCAGACCAATGTCACCGAAGCGGGCGCCATCAAGCGTCTTTCGGTGGCCGTGGTCGTGGATGGGACCTATGCCGACGACGGCGCAGGCAACACGACCTATACGCCGCGCACCGCCGACGAAATCGCCCAGATCCAGACCCTCGTGCGCTCGGCGGTCGGCTTTGCCGCCGACCGTGGCGACAGCGTCGAAGTGGTGAACATGCAGTTCGCCGAGCGCCCCGACCTCGCCCCGCTGGGCACCGAGGCGAGCGGCGGAATGCTCGACTTTACCCGCGATGATATCATGAACGGCGCCGAAATGGCTGTCACGCTGCTGATCGCCCTGGCACTGGTCTTCTTCGTCATGCGCCCTCTGCTCAAGAAGGCGCTGACGCCCGAAACCCAACCCCTGGCACTGCCCCCGGCCGCCGAACTCAGCAATCATGGCGTACTGGGCGCCGATGGCCTCGTGATTGCCGAAGAGGAGCCCGCTCCGCGCGACAAGACCCCGGCCTGGGTCGCCAATGCCAAGTCCATGGGCGAAACCCAGCTCCAGACCCTCAAGACCGTGGGAACCCTCGTCGAAGAAAACCCCAAGCAGGCCGCGCTGATCGTGCGCGACTGGCTCGGTAGCGCGGCGTAACCGGCATGGCTCTCGTTTCTCAATCCAGCGATGACACCGCACCACTGACGGCGGGCGCACAGCTTCAGGTCGGCGGCGAACAGCGCGTCCTCAAGGGCGACGAAAAAGCTGCCGCCCTGCTGCTGGCCCTCGGCCCCGACTATGGCAAGCCCATCTTCGATGAATTGGACGAGCTTGAGGTCAAGCAACTCTCGCGCGCCATGGTGCGGCTGGGACCGATCACACAGGAAATGCTCGACGACCTGATGATCGAATTCGTCACGACGGTGTCCTCCAACGGTTCCCTCTCGGGCAATACCGACTCGACTGAGCGCCTGCTCCTGAGCTTCCTGCCGCAAGACAAGGTCGATGCGATCATGGAAGAAATCCGTGGCCCGGCCGGTCGCAACATGTGGGAAAAGCTTTCGAACGTGCAGGCCGACGTCCTGGCCGCCTATCTCAAGAACGAATATCCCCAGACCATTGCCGTGGTCCTCTCCAAGATCGCCACCGAACACGCCTCCAAGGTGCTGGCCGTCCTGCCCGAGGAACTGGCCATGGACGTGGTGGCGCGCATGCTCGGCCTCGACCCGGTGCAGAAGGAAATCCTCGAAAAGATCGAGATGACCCTCCGGACCGAATTCATGTCCACGCTCAACCACACCAAGCGGCGCGATAGCCACGAGCAGATGGCGGAAATCTTCAACGCCTTCGACCGCCAGACCGAAGCGCGCTTCATCACCAACCTCGAAGAGGTCAATCGCGACGATGCCGAGCGCATCAAGCAACTGATGTTCACCTTCGAGGATCTGGCCAAGCTTGACATGTCGGCCATTCAGACCCTGCTGTCCAAGCTCGACAAGCGCGAACTGGCTCTGGCGCTCAAGGGTGCCAACGACACGGTCAAGGAAAGCTTCTTCTCCAATATGTCGAGCCGCGCCGCCAAGCTGCTTCAGGACGACATGGCCGGCATGGGACCGGTGCGCCTGAAGGACGTGGACGAGGCGCAAACGCGCATGGTTGCCACTGCCAAGGATCTGGCCGCCAAGGGTGACATCATCATCCTCAAGACCAAGTCCGACGACCAGATGGTTGCGTGACGCCATGGCCAGTCCCGCTCGCTTCACCTTCGATCTCAACCTCGAGCCCCGCGCCGTACGGCGTGCGTCCGAGCCCAAACCCGTACCCTCGATCCCCGAGGACGTCGTCGCCCAACTGATCGCCAATGCGCGCGAGGAAGCCTACACGGAAGGTCTCAAGGCCGGCGAGCAGAACGCCACGTCCATGGCGGCGCAGACGATCGCGGCCGCTGCAGGCAGTATCGCCACGCAGTCAACTAAGATGGCTGTAGCGCTGGACGAGGCCCGCGCCGGCCATCATCAGGAAGCCGTCGATCTGGCCCTCAGTATCGGCCGCAAGCTGGCGCTGCACCTTGTCGCACGTTTTCCCCTGGCCGAACTCGAGGCCCTGGTGGCCGAATGCCTGCCCAGCCTGTCGGGCGTGCCGCATCTGGTCATCCGCTGCCATCCTGATCTCGCCGACGCCATCCGTGACACCGCGACCGCGCAGATGGCCCATGCTGGTTTTTCCGGACGCCTCGTCGTCATGGGCGATCCCGAAATCCGCCTGGGCGACGGACGGCTCGAATGGGTCGATGGCGGCCTCGTGCGCGATATCGCCGAGACCTCACGCCAGATCGACCGACAGATTGCCACCTATCTTGCGTCGCGTACGCGCGGACAGCACAAGGAGAACGGTTCATGACCGATCCCGAAAACGACCTCACCGCAGCCGAAGGCCTCAGCCTCGACGAAATGGATGCCCCCGAGCGGGATACGCGCGCCGAAGGCTATGTCGAGCGCACCGCTGCCGATCTCGAAGCCGTGTTCGACGTCCCGGTGCGCGTCTCGGTGGTCCTTGGTCGCACGAAGATGCCCGTTTCCAGCCTCTTGAAGCTCGACACAGGGACAGTAATCGAACTCGATCGCCAGGTCGGCGAAGCGGTCGAGATTTTCATCAATGACCGTCTCGTCGCCCGTGGTGAAATTGTGCTGGTCGAGGACCGACTGGGCGTCACCATGACCGAAATCATCAAGCCACAGTAAGGGGGACGATCATGCGCCTGCTCATCATCGGAGCCCTCGAGGGCCAGCTTTCCACTGCAACCAAGATGGCCATGGATGGTGGCGCCAAGGTCGCGCACGCTCCCTCCATCGAAATCGCCCTGGCTGCACTGCGCGCCGGCAAGGGCGCGGACCTGCTGCTGGTCGATGTAATGATGGACATTGCCGGACTGATCGCCGGGCTCGAAGCCGAGCGCATCGCCATTCCCGTCGTAGCTTGCGGTGTCGAAACTAATGCGGCAGCGGCCGTCAACGCCATCCGCGCCGGTGCCAAGGAATACATCCCCCTTCCTCCAGATGCCGAACTGATCGCTGCGGTGATTGCCGCGGTGGCCCGCGAAAGCTCGGACTTCCTATATCGCGATCCGGCCATGGAGCGTGTGGTGAAGATGGCCGAGCAGATTGCCGGCTCGGAAGCCTCGATCCTCATTACCGGGGAAAGCGGGACCGGCAAGGAAGTCGTCGCCAAATACGTGCATGCCCGGTCCAAGCGGGCGCAAAAACCGTTCATTTCCGTCAACTGCGCCGCCATCCCCGAAGCCCTGCTCGAAAGTGAGCTGTTCGGCCACGAAAAGGGTGCCTTTACCGGCGCCATCGCCCGCCGCATCGGCAAGTTCGAGGAAGCCTCGGGCGGCACGCTCCTGCTCGACGAAATCTCGGAAATGGACGTGCGGCTGCAGGCCAAGCTCCTGCGCGCCATTCAGGAGCGGGTGATCGACCGTGTCGGCGGCACCAAGCCCGTGCCCGTCGACATTCGCATCCTCGCTACCTCCAACCGCAATCTCAACGAGGCGGTTCGCGAAGGCAGCTTCCGCGAAGACCTGCTCTTCCGCCTCAACGTCGTCAACCTCAAGCTTCCCGCCCTGCGCGACCGCCCAGGCGATATCGTGGCGCTCTCCGAGCATTTCGTCGCCAAGTATGCCAAGGCCAACGGCCTGCCGCCGCGCGCTCTATCGGCCGAAGCGCGCGAGGCACTGGTACGGGCGCCCTGGCCGGGCAATGTGCGCGAGCTGGAGAACACCTTGCATCGTGCTGTGCTGCTGTCATCTGGCGATATCATCGGCCCCGACGCCATTGTCCTGCCTGATGGCATGGGCCTTGCCGAAGCCGCACGCGCCACCTCTCCGGCCGCCCAACTGGCCCAGACCGCCGAAGCCATGAACCGCGCTCTGGTCGGCCGCACCGTGGCCGATGTGGAACGCGATCTCATCCTCGACACGCTGGATCACACCCTGGGCAACCGTACCCACGCAGCCAATATCCTGGGCATTTCCATCCGCACCCTCCGCAACAAGCTTAACCAGTATTCGGACGAGGGCGTGCACGTACCTGAGCCCGGCGAGAAGCGCGGAGCGGCGTAAGCCTTAACCTGCATGACCGACATTCCATCCAGCGGCAGACCAGGCTTCAAGCCACCGTCCATCAAGACGGTGCTCGACACCCTGCGTTCGGGGGACATCGCGCTCGCCACTGGCGTGATGGGGCTGATCGTTATCCTGATCGTGCCCATGCCGCCGCTGCTGGTGGACATGCTGCTGGCCATCTCGATCGTCTTTTCCGTCATGATCCTGATGACGGCGCTGTTCATCCAGAAGCCGCTGGAATTCTCGTCCTTCCCGACCGTTCTGCTTATCGCCACAATGCTGCGGCTGGGTCTCAATCTGGCGACCACCCGCCTGATCCTGTCGGAGGGTCACAACGGCCACAGCGCCGCCGGTCACGTGATCGAGGCCTTCGGCAACTTCATCACCCGCGGCAATTTCGTCATCGGCACGGTGATTTTCATCATCCTGGTGATCGTGAACTTCATCGTCATCACCAAGGGTTCTGGCCGTATCGCCGAGGTGGCGGCCCGCTTCAGCCTCGATGCCATGCCCGGCAAGCAGATGGCCATCGACGCCGACCTCTCTGCCGGCCTCATCGATGAGGATACCGCCAAGAAGCGGCGCGCGGAACTCGAAGGCGAGAGTGCCTTCTTCGGCAACATGGACGGTGCATCCAAATTCGTGCGTGGCGACGCCATTGCCGGCTTGATCATCACCTTCATCAACGTATCGGCCGGCATGCTGATCGGCATCATGCAGCAGGGCCTGAGCTTCCAGGAAGCAGGTGACGTCTACACCCTGCTCACCATCGGCGACGGTCTGGTGTCGCAGATTCCGGCACTGATCGTGTCCACCGCCGCCGGTATCCTGGTTTCGAAGTCCGGTGTTGCCGGCGCGGCCGACAAAGCTCTGACGCGCCAGTTCACTGGTTATCCGCGCGCCCTTGGCATGTCGGCCGCCGTCATGGGCGCCCTGGCATTCCTGCCCGGCATGCCATTCATTCCCTTCATGGCCCTGGCTGGTGGCGTTGGCTATGTCGCCTTCCGCGCCGGCAGGACCAAATCGGTCCGCGAAGTCGAGGAAAAGGCCGAGGAAGTTGCCAAGGCGGCCCCGCCGCCGCAGCCGACCGAGCCGCCGATCACCGAGAGCCTCAAGATCGACGATCTCAAGCTCGAGCTGGGCTATGGGCTATTGAGTCTGGTGAAGGAAGACGCCAATGGCCAGGACCGCCTGACCGAGCAGATCAAGGCTTTGCGCCGCCAGCTGGCGCTGGAACTGGGCTTCGTCATGCCGCCCGTGCGCATCCTCGACAACATGCAGCTCGAGCCCAACGACTACAAGGTGCGCATCAAGGAAGTCGAAGCCGGTTCCGGCCAGATCTATGCCAACCAGCTGATGGTCATGGACCCCTATGGCAATCCTATCGACCTGCCGGGCAATCACACCACCGAACCCACCTTCGGCCTGCCGGCCACATGGATCGAGCCTGCCCTTCGTGATGAGGCGGAGCTGAGGGGTCTCTCGATCATCGATCCCTCGACGGTCATTTCCACGCATCTGACCGAAGTGCTCAAGGCCAATGTCGCCGACCTTTTGAGCTATGCCAATGTGCAGACGCTGTTGTCGGGCCTGCCCAAGGAGCAGCAGAAACTGGTTGAAGACATCGTGCCCGGCCAGATCACCGTCTCGGGACTGCAACGTGTGCTGCAATCACTGCTGACGGAGCGGATTTCGATCCGCGACCTCTCGTCCATTCTCGAAGCGGTCGCGGAAATTGCTGGCAACGGGCGCTCCGTCGCGACCATCACCGAACATGTGCGCTCGCGCCTCGCGCGCCAGATCTGCGCCGCCAATCTGGGCCAGGACGGCACTTTGCCCCTGCTGACCTTGTCGCCGCAATGGGAGCGGGACTTTGCCGAGTCCATGGCGGGCGACGGCGAAAATCGTCACCTGGCCATGGCACCGAGCAAGCTCCAGCAGTTCATTGGCGCCGTGCAGTCGTCTTACGAACGTGCCGCCCAATTGGGAGAGTTGCCGGTGCTCATCACGTCACCTTCCATCCGCCCCCATGTCCGGTCCATCATCGAGCGCTTCCGACCCCAGACCGTGGTCATGAGCCAGAACGAAGTGCATCCGCGCATTCGCTTGAAGACCGTGGGCAGCGTGTAACTTACGCAAGGCCACCCGGGACGGTCGGCGGCAGGTTGAGCTTGGCTGCCTCTGCAGAGGTGTCGACCTCCTCTTCTTCGGCTAGCTCGCGCTCGGCATCGAACCAGAATTCCTGTTCGCGGCCTTCTGGCTGCCCGGCACGATCCCAGAGTTGGTAGGCGCGGTCGCGGATTTTGTCGTCATTAAGACTGTGCATGGTGTCCTCCTCATCCGATCTGTTCTCAACGTGAACCTGCCCTGCCGGTTGCGCCGGAACGACAATGTGAGCAGCGCATTGTTGGCCTGACACGGGGACCACCCATGAAGCTTTTTTCCTGCACCTTTTGCGGCAATACCCTCTATTTCGAGAATGCAACCTGCGAGCGCTGCGGTCATGCCCTGGGCTATGTTCCGGGCCATGGTGTGCTGGTGGCTCTCGAAGAAAAAGGCGGCTCTTGGACCAGCCCGGCGTTGCCCGGCGAGGCCTATGTCTACTGTGCCAATGCTGCTCATGGCGCCTGCAACTGGCTAGTCCCGGCACGTCCAGGTGGCGACATCTACTGCGCAGCCTGCCGGCACAACGATACAATTCCGCCTATCGGGGAGCCTGCCAATCTGCTGCGCTGGCAGACGATAGAGCGCGCCAAGAAGCGCCTTGTCTATTCTCTCATCCGCCTTGGTCTGCCACTGCATACCCGCGCCGAGGATCCCCAGCATGGCCTCGCCTTCCGTTTTCTGGCGGATGACGCGGCAGCCCCGCAGCGCGTCATGACCGGCCATGATAATGGCGTCATCACGATTGCCCTTGCTGAAGCCGACGATGCTGAACGCGAATATCGCCGCACCAGCATGGCCGAGCCCTATCGTACCCTGCTTGGGCACTTCCGCCACGAAATCGGACACCATTACTGGGACCTGCTTGTGGACCATAGGCCGGCGCTGGAGCCATTCCGCGCATTGTTCGGCGATGAGCGGGCAGACTATGGCCAGGCATTGCAGGCGCACTATGCCAATGGCGCACCGTTGGGCTGGCAGGAGAGCCATATCAGCGCCTATGCCACGGCCCACCCTTGGGAAGACTTCGCCGAGACGTTCGCTCACTACCTGCACATCGTGGATACGGTGGAAATGGGCGCCGCATTCGGCGTGCGCGCCCGCCCCCGCACCGGCGACGAAAGCCTGGCCATCCCGCCAGTGACCTTCGACCCCTACATGGCGCCGGATATGGACGCCATCATCGACAACTGGATTCCGCTCGCGGGGCTCATCAACAATCTCAACCGCGCCGTGGGCCAGGCAGACGCCTATCCTTTCGTGCTGACGCCGCGGGTCATCGAAAAGCTGGCCTTCATCAATGGCGTGGTGCACCAGGCACCCTCGCTTGAACCGCTCGAGCGCCTCAGCCGCGTCTCGTGACCTGGTCGTAGGGTGCAAGAGCCTCTTCGAGGGCCTGAAGGTCATCGGGCAATGGCGCTTCGAACATCATTTCCTCGCCAGTAGCTGGATGCTCGAAGCCAAGTTCCGCGGCGTGCAGGGCCTGCCGTCCCAGTGCAGCCACGGCAGCGGCAACGGCCTCTGGCAGCTTGTTAATCTTGGTGGCAAAACCCGGTGCATAGAGCAGGTCCGAAACCAATGGATGGCCGATATGGGCCATATGGACGCGGATCTGATGGGTGCGGCCGGTTTCGAGCTGGCACTGTATGCGCGTGACATCCCAGCCTTCGCCCTTGAACCGCGCTTCCACGGCATAATGCGTGATGGCCTCACGACCACTTTTGAGCACGGCCTGCTTCAGCCGATTGCCCGGATCCCGCCCGAGTGGAGCATCGACCGTGCCCATGCCCGATTGGGTCGAGCCCCAGGCATAGGCGATATAGGCGCGGTGCAGCGGGCCGGTGCGTCCATGATCCGCGAACTGCTCGGAAAGATGCTTATGGGCCTTCTCGGTTTTGGCGGCAACCATGACGCCTGACGTATCCTTATCGAGGCGATGCACAATACCGGGACGCTTGACCCCGCCTATGCCCTTGAGGCTATCGCCACAATGAAAGATCAGCGCATTGACCAGCGTTCCCGAGGGCGAGCCCGGCGCTGGGTGAACCACCATGCCCACGGGTTTGTTGATGACGATCAGGTGGTCGTCCTCGTAAAGGATGTCGAGCGGTATATCTTCGGGCTGCGGCTCCGGATCCTCCGGGGGCGGGGCAAGAAGCACGATTGTCTCGCCGGCCTTCACCCGGTAATTGGGTTCGGCAACTGTCCTGTCGTCAATAGTGACGGCGCCGGACAGGATCAGATCCTTGATACGGCTGCGGCTCAGCGCCTCATGCGCTTTGGCCAGCACCGCATCGAGCCGGCCGCCTTCCGAGGCGGTATCCACCACGACAGCGACAGGTTCGCCCTCAAACTCGAAATCGGTATCGTCCGCCATGAGCAATCCTGAAACAAATCCGCCCGGCCCGACCGACACCGAACTGACGCCCGAAGCCATGGCTATGCTGGGAAAGGCCCGCCGCTCCTTTGCGGTTTCCATGGGCATTCTGTTGCTCGGCTTTATGGCGATTGGGGTGGCGCTTGTCTATCGCGTCATGCGCGACAGTCCGCCCCCTACCATTGCCGAGAGTGTGGCTGTTCCCGCCGGTGCGTCCGTCATCTCCGCGATCAACACCGACGGCACGATCCAGGTGACTTTTTCCGCCGGCGGCGCGACCATTCTCAATATCTACGATGCGGGCACGGGTGAACTTGTGCGCAGCGTGCAGATCGGCATCGAATAGAGCGCCGGAGGCAGGAGCGCTAGCGCCCCTGGATTTCCTTGAGCGCGGCCAGCCGGTCCGACACCTTGCCGCGCTGGCTATTGGCCGGTGTCGGCAGGATTTCGACGCTCTCGCCATCGTCGGCAAACCGCTGCACCCGGTCGAACAGGCTTTCTTCAGGCAGGCGGCCGGCGGGGGCATCGTGGTCGACGGCATAGACTAGCCGGCTGACGCTGGCGGCGATATCGTTGAGCTTTTCGCGCAGCATCGCCTCCTCGAAGCGCTCACTTTCCCAGTCGGCCAGGATGCCGGCTTCGACGTTGCCCACCTTTGCGCGGAGACGCTCGAGTTCGTCTTCCATGGAGAGCTTGTCGGCCAGCAGTTGCTCGACTTTGCCTTCGCTTTTCTCCACCATCTGGCTGGTTTCGGCCAGAAGCGCATTAAGCCTGTTCTCGGCGCTGGCAATCCGCGCCTCGGCGGCCACGAGATTTTCGGTGTCGGCTTCGCGCTGCGCCTCGCGGCCCGCAAGCGCATCACGCATCTGGGCGATTGCTGCACTCGCCTCGGCGCTGCGACGGTCTGAATTTTCAAGGCGTTCGATGAGGCTGGTGGCCTGTTCCTCGAGGAATGCCGCCCGCTTGCGCTCGATCGCCAGCGCCGTGGTCAGCTGGTCGATGTCGCCTTCATAGTCACCCGAAAGCGCAACGCCATCGATCTCTGTCGCTTTGGCGAGACCGCCGCGCAGGGAATTGCGCAACGCTTCGATTTCAACATCGCGGCTTTCGAGCTCCCGCTCGCGCTTGCGCAGCCGGTTGGCAAGATCGGCACCGTCCTTTTCGAGCTCGAGAATGCGTGACCGGAGCTCGGCCTCGCGGGCCTCGAGTTCGCTAACGATCTCCAGATGCTTGTCTCGCTCGGCCTTGAGCGCACCAAGATCGGTGCGCTTCTGGTTCACGTCGCTGAGCTGCTCTGCCAGCCGCTTGCGCAGCGCTTCGACATTCATCTCCAGACGCCGGGTCGAGAGCGCGAATTCGGCGCGGAGCTGATCCTTGTCGGCCCGGAATTCGGCCATGGTGATGGGCGTGGCCGCTTCGATGCGCCGCTTGGTCAGGCGCACGGCACGCTTCCATACCGCCGGCATGATGATGAGCGCCAGAAGTCCTGCCACTAGCAGGCCCAGCGCGAAATACATGATGTTCTCGATCAGCATCCTGGCCGCCTCCGGCGAAGCGAAACGCGCCCGCCTAGGGATAGTCCTTGATTTCTATGTGCCAGCAATGACAGCTGGCAGCCATCTTTGGCACCAGTTAACCCTAACGGGTTTGCGCCGCCCCGTCACGACAATGCCGGGGATTTGGCCCCCGGCTTGCAGAGGATTTGATCGGCTATAGGGGTCAGAACGGGTTCCAGGTGGGCTCGGCGGTGAAATTGAGGTAGCCCACATTGATGCCCAACCGCGCCCCCAGCCCAGAGCGGATCGGCACCACGACGACATTGCCGCGCTTGGTGACCGTCATGCCGACGCCACCCACCACATAGGCTGAGCCATCGACGCCAGGATAGCGACCGAGTATGTCCTGGATGGTGCTCAGATTATAGACCAGCATCATCACCTTCGAACCGTCGCCCCCGATGTCGAGACCGATGCTCGGCCCCTGCCAGTAGAGTTTGAACTGGCCGGCATTGCGGGTGTAGAGCGTGCCCTCGCCGTATTTCGCGCCGACGAACAGCGCGCCACCGGCTTCCTCGCCCAGTATATAGCCATTAGGCTGGCCATACTGGCTGACCGCTCGCTCGACGACGGATGCAAGGCCCTGCGCAGCGGAACCGAAGAATTCGCGGCCACTCTCGACCAGTTCGTCTCCCGAAAAGGTGTCGCTCAGCGACCCTTGGGCCTGTGCTGGAGCCGCGAACGCCAGCAGGGCGACGAGCAGGGCAGCGAGCTTGGCTAGGCGATTGAACATGGCATTCTCCCGTATCAACCGCCTTACGAAGACCTTAAGGTCTCGTGCCTAAGCTCGATGGTCAGGCATGGCGATCATTTGACCCGATCATGAAGCAAACCTCTAAACAAATCTTAACCATGATCGCCCTTGTTCTGCCGCTTTTCGGGCTCGGCTTCGCCATGGTTAGCCAGAGTGCCGCCCAGTCGATAGTGACTTATGTCCAGACCGATCCGCTGACCGGCATTGCCATGGGCGGCATGGACCCGGTCTCCTATTTCACCGAACCTGCCCCACTGCGTGGAAAGCCGGAATTCGAATTCAGCTGGATGGGAGCACCGTTCCAGTTTGCCAACGCTGCCAATATGGACGTCTTCTCCCGGCACCCGGAAACCTATGCACCACGCTATGGTGGGCATGGCGCCATGAGCATGTCGCGCGGCTTCGTCTCGGACAGTGACCCGATGATCTATACGGTCTTCAAGCAGCGGCTATACCTGTTCTATTCGGCTTCCAACCGAGAAGCCTTCCTCCTCGCGCCCGATGCCGCCGCCATCCGCGGCGAGGAACATTGGCAGGTTCTGTCCAAAACGCTCTCGACCCGGTAGTCCGCACCGGTCCGGGGCTTTAATGTCCCCTTACTGATTCTTGCCTCATCTTGCGCCGCGTCGCGCTTACGGAGACCCGCACCCATGGATATCATCGAGCTCAAGGCTACCGACCTCGCCGCCATGCTGTGCTCTCGCGTCTGCCACGACCTGATCAATCCCATCGGCGCCATCGGCAACGGCCTTGAGGTGCTGTCCGATCCCAACCAGGGCGAAATGGCCGAGGGGGCCCGTGATCTGATCGCCAGCGCTGCCAAACAGAGCCGCGCCAAGCTCGAATTTGCCCGCCTTGCCTACGGCGCCTCATCCACCGCCGGAACCGACATCGACACGCGCGAATGCGAACGCGTCGCGCGTATCCTGTTCGAGATCGAAAAGGCCGACCTCGAATGGAATGCGCCCCTGATCCTTCTCCCCAAGCATAAGGCCAAGCTGTTCATGAACATGCTGCTGATCGCGGCCGGTTCGGTACCGCGTGGTGGCGTGGTGACCGCATCCATTTCCGGCCCTGCCGGGGAGGAGAAGTTCGAGTTCACGTCCAAGAGCGATCCGGAAAAGCGCCAGAAAACCCTTGTCCCTTCTGGATCGGCGGGACTGCTTTCCGGCATGCCGGAGGAAGGCTCGGTCGACGCACGGGGCATCCAGCCTTTCTATACCGGTCTACTCGCCCGCATGACCGACATGGACCTCAATATCGGTCTCGAGAACGACATGTTCTTTTTCACCGCGACACCCAAGGCCGCAGCCGAAGCGGCCTGACCACGCCAAACGGCCAGGGGTGAAGGATATTTTCTCTGGGCGGCCTTGCCATGGCCGTGATTTGGCATCGAGGCGCTAACCTTTCGCCAACTTATTGGGCGGCATAGTCGGGCACGCGTCTCAACCGTCCAGGGCCTCCTCATGCGCAGCTGCCTGATCGTCGATGATTCCAGCGTGGTGCGCAAAGTTGCCCGCCGCATCCTGGAAGATCTCGACTATGTAGTGGACGAGGCCGAAGACGGCCAGGAGGCCATCGACAAGTGCCGCCAGCAAATGCCGGACGCCATCCTGCTCGATTGGAACATGCCCATCATGAGCGGGCTGGAATTCCTGAAGCTGCTGCGCGCCTATATCGGCGGCGAAACGCCACGAGTCATCTACTGTACGGTCGAGAACGACATCGGCGCTATCGCCATGGCTCTTAAGGCCGGTGCCGACGACTACATGATGAAGCCGTTCGACCAGGCGGTCCTTGTCAGCAAATTCGAGCACAAGGCCGCCGCGGCCTGAGCCAATTGGGATCTTTTCGGTGAATAGGGTCGCCTTCGGAGCGCCACTTCTCACACTCCCTGCTCGGCCCGATTTAGAAGAAACGCCTTCTCTCGCGCATTCCGTGTCAGGCTGGCTGCCTTGCGGAATTCCTCGTTCGCTTCCTCGTGCCTTCCCAGCTTGCGCAACAGATCCCCGCGCACGCCATAGAGCAAATGATAGTTTTCGAGCACCGCTGCGCTGCGTAACGCATCGACGATCGCCAATGCGGCCTGGGGCCCCTGCGACATTGAGACGGCGACGGCACGGTTCAGCTCGATGACGGGCGACGGCGTGATCTGGTTGAGGAGCCCGTAAAGAGCGCCAATCTGTGCCCAATCGGTATCATCGGGCCGCCGTGCCCGCGCATGGCATGCAGCAATTGCGGCCTGCAGCGTGTAGGGGCCGGCTATCCCGCCCATTTGCTGCGCCCTCGACAGGCCATCAAGGCCCCGCCGGATCATCAGCTGATCCCATTGGGATCGGTTCTGGTCCGGCAGCAGCACCGGGTTTCCCTTCGCATCGGTACGCGCCTTCGCGCGCGAATGCTGCAATTCCATCAGCGCTAGGAGCCCATGCACTTCCGGCTCGTCCGGCATCAGCGATGCGAGGATGCGCCCCATCCGCATGGCCTCCTCGCAGAGCTGGGGCCGCATCCAGTCTTGGCCGGCCGTCGCCGAGTAGCCCTCGTTGAAAATGAGATAGAGTACGCCCAGCACCGAGGCGACACGCTCTTCACGGTCGGCACCGCGCGGCACCTCGAAGGGCACGCCTGCATCGGCGATGGTGCGTTTGGCGCGCACGATCCGCTGCCCGATGGTCGTGTCATTGGCCAGAAAGGCCCGGGCAATTTCCTCGGTAGTCAGACCCCCGATCAGCCGCAGCGTCAGCGCCACGCGACTTTCGGGCGGCAAAACCGGATGGCAGGAGGTGCAGCTCAGTCGCAGGAGATCGTCGCCGACATCGTCATCCAGCCGATCATGCAGGGCGGTCTCGGTGTCGGGCACCTCGTCCTCCATGTCGCGTCCGAGGGTCGCGAGCTTGCCGGCAGCCATCTTGCGATGACGGAAATAGGCGATGGCCTTGCGCTTGGCAGCCTGCATGAGCCAGGCGCCTGGATTGCGCGGCACACCGGTCTCCGGCCAGGTCCTCAGCGCAGCCATCAGCGCTTCCTGCGCCAGTTCTTCGGCAAGAGAGATGTCGCGCACCATGCGTGTCAGACCGGCGATAAGCCGTGCCTGCTCGACGCGCCAGACGGTGGTGATGGCACGATCCGTGTCGCGCCGGCCCTGCATTGAAACCTCGCCCATGGACCTCGCTTACCCTACATCTGACCCTTGCGCCAAAGAGCATCCGCGGAACGGACGTCTGGTCAAGGAAAAAGGACAAGAACGCTGTGAGGTCGCGGTTCACCGTCAGGTCTCCATGATGAGGGGAAAGGCGCCCTCCCCTTGGCGACGAGGCTTCCTTTCCCTGATCGACAGGCGCGCCAAAAGAAAAAGCGGCGCCTGAGCGCCGCCTTACAGTGATTGGATGCTGACGGCCGCGCTACTGCGCGGCGTCGTCGCTCTGCACGCGCTCAAAAGTCAGACTGGAGAGCGCACAGCCTTCACTCTCACCCAGGACAAGACGGTTGTCGTCGCGCTCGGTGACCGGGCACGTCATTGGAAAGCTGGCGGATCCGAGGCGCCCGCTCGCATCGCTGAGGACCAGCGCGCCATCGCTCAGCTCATACCGCCCGGAGACCTGACGGTTCAGCCGGTCCCGCAATTCAAAAGAATTGTCGTCATTGAGAGTGATCGCCAGACCATTGGCCTCACCTTCCGCTTCCACGGCATAGGCGTTTCCGGCGGTCTCCGCGGCAGGTTCACTGGCCTCGGTCGCAATCGTGTTACGAGCAATATCGCTTTCCACCGTCTCGAGTTCCTGCGACCGCTGGGCAAGCGTCCGCGTCAATTCCTCCACCTGCGGTTGCAAGGTGGTCAGCTGCTGCTGATATCCTTCGATATCGGCGACCAAGGTTTCGCGGCGGGTTTCGAGATCCGTGACCTGACCCAACAGATCCTGGACCTGGGCACCGGCTTCTTGCGACTGGCGGGTGACGGTCGTCAGTTCATCGCGAGCCGATGTAAGCTCCTCGCGGGCGGACTGCAGATCGCTCTGCGTTTCCGCCAAGCTCGCCGTATTGGTCGCCGCCTCTTCAGTCAGTTGCGCGACATGTCCGGTAACAGTCTGCTCCTGCCGTCGTGCCTCTTCGAGCCGCGCCCCCACATCCTGCAACTGTCGGTTGGAGTTCTGGACTTCCGACTGTAGCGCGGCTTGGCGTTCGGCTAGCTCCTGCGTCTGTTCCTGAGCTGCCGCGGCCTGTTCTTCGATGCCGGCCGCTTCCTGGCGCCGCGTTTCAAGCTCCTGCGACAGCGTTTCAAGCTCGCCATTGCGCGCTTCCAGGTCGGTATTGACCGTCTCGAGGGCCGTATTGGCAGCGTCCAGATCGCTCTGGATCGTGATCAGTTCGGCGCGCGCTGCGTCGATTGCACCGGCGGTTTCTTCGCGCTCCGCAAGCTGTGCGGTGAGGGCATCGCGCTCGGAGCTGGCCGAGGCCAATTGCTGCTGCAATTGCTGGGTCTGGCCGGAGCTGTTCACCCAGAAGGCAAGAAATGCCAGCCAGCCCGCTATCGCTAGCACCAGCAGCGTCAGGGTCAGCGGCTCGCGCAGGCGTTGCGACATGTCGGTCATGATTGTCCCCCGGAAACTGTCTCTAAATGACGGAACGTGGCGCTGGGCCGCCGGTTCCGTGACCGTACATGCCGGGGTGAAGAAACAAAAACCCCCGCCGGAAGGGCGGGGGGTTGCTTGTCTCGGCGCTGAATAATCAGGCGACGTTTTCGCTGTATCCGTCGTTCTCGTCAGGTTCGCGCAGAACATAACCGCGACCCCAGACAGTCTCGATATAGTTCTTGCCACCGGTTGCGACCGACAACTTCTTGCGCAGCTTGCAGATGAAGACGTCGATGATCTTCAGTTCCGGCTCGTCCATCCCACCATAGAGGTGGTTGAGGAACATTTCCTTGGTGAGCGTCGTACCCTTGCGGAGCGAAAGCAGCTCCAGCATCTGGTATTCCTTGCCGGTCAGGTGAACGCGGGCGCCCTGCACTTCCACCGTCTTGGTATCGAGGTTGACCATGAGGTCGCCGGTCGAGATGACCGACTGGGCATGGCCCTTCGAGCGGCGGACGATGGCGTGGATGCGGGCCACGAGTTCGTCCTTGTGGAACGGCTTGGTCATGTAGTCGTCGGCGCCGAAACCGAGCCCGCGCACCTTGTCCTCGATGCCGGCCAGGCCGGAAAGGATGAGGATCGGAGTCTGCACCTTGGCGACGCGAAGTGTCCGCAAGACTTCGTAGCCGCTCATGTCGGGCAGATTCAAGTCTAGCAGGATGATGTCGTAGTCGTAGAGCTTACCGAGATCGACGCCTTCTTCACCGAGATCGGTGGTGTAGACGTTGAAACTTTCGGACTTCAGCATCAGTTCGATGCTCTGCGCCGTGGCGCTGTCGTCCTCAATAAGGAGTACCCGCATTATATTCCCCTTGTCATCCGTTCCTGCTGGAACACGCGGGAGGCGAGGCCAAATTACCCGTCCCGCTCCAACCCTACTGGATATGACTGAAGCCTAAGCCCAACTAGTTAACAAAGTTTAATTCTGATCCGCAATACGCAAAGAGCGTTAGGACAAATTTATATTAAGTGACTGAAAAACCTCATCAAATGCCCCTTAAAATTCTTAAGGTTCTACATTAAGAAAGGGTTCCAACGGACTCTTTGGACTCAACCATTCCGGGCATTTGGGGGAGGATTTGCCACAATCGTGACACAGGGCGTAATTCGCCGATCATCACTGCCAATAGCGCTTTCCGGTTAATGATCGGTTACGATCCGATTCGCAGGGCAGCGCGATTCGACCCCACCCGGAAACCATAATCATGGCGCTGCCGAGGCAGTCCTGGATGCCGTTGATGAACGAAGTATGAACATGAAAGCGCTGATCTCGGCAATCGAGGCCATCGACGACGTGGAAGTGTTCGGTCGCGTCCGCTCGGTGCAGGGCCTGTTGATCGAAATCGTCGGACCGGTGCGCGAACTGCGCGTGGGCGGCCGCGTGATCATCGAGACCACTGACGGCAAGAACCTGGCCGCCGAGATCATCGGCTTTCGCGATGGCCATGCCCTGTGCCTGCCCTTTGGTGAACTGGGCGGGGTGCGGCTGGGCTGCAAGGCGGTGTTCCGGCGTCACGATGGATCGGTCAATCCATCCGAGGGTTGGCTGGGGCGCGTTGTCAATGCGAATGGCGAGCCCATAGACGGTCTGGGCCCCCTGCCCCGCGGCGCCACGCCCTATCCCCTGCGCCAGTCGCCACTGGCTGCGCATGACCGCACCCGCGTCGGCGACCCGATCGAGCTGGGCGTACGCTGCCTCAATACCTTCACCACCATGTGCGAAGGACAGCGCATGGGCATCTTTGCCGGCTCGGGCGTCGGCAAGTCGGTGCTGATGTCCATGCTGGCGCGCAATACCGATGTCGACGTGTCGGTCATCGGGTTGATCGGTGAACGCGGCCGCGAGGTCCACGAATTCATCCAGGAATATCTGGGCGAGGAAGGACTAGCCCGCGCCGTGGTCGTCGTCGCGACTTCCGACGAGGCTGCGCTGATGCGCCGGCAAGCCGCCTATATCTCCATGTCGATCGCCGAATATTTTCGCGATTCCGGCAAGCGCGTGCTCTGCATGATGGACAGCCTCACCCGCTTCGCGATGGCCCAGCGCGAGATCGGTCTTTCCATCGGCGAACCGCCCACGGCCAAGGGCTATCCGCCCACCGTCTTCACCGAATTGCCGCGACTGCTGGAGCGCGCCGGGCCCGGAACGCCTTCGAGCGGTTCCATTACCGGTCTATTTACCGTTTTGGTGGAAGGTGATGATCACAATGAGCCCATTGCGGATGCCGTACGCGGCATTCTCGACGGGCACATCGTGATGGAGCGCGGCATTGCCGAACGGGGTCGTTATCCCGCCGTCAATGTGCTCCGGTCCATCTCGCGGACCATGCCAGGATGTGTGCCGGCCGAAGTCCGGCCCGTCCTGAGCCGGGCGCGGGAACTCATGTCCATCTTTTCGGACATGGAGGAGCTGATCCGGCTGGGGGCTTACCGGAAAGGGTCAGATCCGAATGTGGACCGCGCCATTGCCATCTTTCCGCGACTGGAGGCATTTCTGGGCCAGCAGCGGGACGAGACGACGACGATTGCCGAGGGCTATGCCATGCTGGCCCAGTTGATCGCCGAGGCCGATGCGCGGGACTGATGGAGCGGCCTGCCCGTGTTTGGGGTCGCTCCGGAACTGACTTGGTGTGTAAGGAGTACAGGTCTTGAAATCGCGCAGCGAGAGCCTCATCCGGCTCAAGAAATTCCAGGTGGACGAGAAGCGCCGTCAGGTCGCGCAGATCGAGATGATGGTTGCCGATTTCGAACGCATGGCGTCCGAACTCGACCAGCAGATCGAGATCGAGCACACCAAGACCGGCATTTCCGACGTCGCCCATTTCGCCTATTCGACCTTTGCCAAGGCCGCGCTGACCCGGCGCGACAACCTGCTGGCCTCGGCCAATGACATGAAGGGCAAGCTCGAGGCAGCCCAGGACGCGCTGGCCGAAGCGCTCGAGGACCTCAAGAAGGTCGAACTGCTCGACCAGCGCGAACATCAGCGCGAAAAGGACGAGCAGGCGAAGATCGAACAGGAAGGCTATGACGAAGTGGCCCGCCTGCGCTACCGGCGCCAGTAATCAGGCCAGGGCCTGTCAAATCTGAGCGTAACGGTTCAGGGTCTGCCGCAGCGCATGGATTGCGGCAGAAACGCATGACCTGAGGACTGCACCCACAAGCAGGTGGCTGCTGAACCGCTCAAAAGAAAAGGCCCGCCGAAGCGGGCCTTTTGCATATCCGGCTATTGCCAGATTACTGCGGCACGGCCGGGGTGGCCGGATCAGCCGGGTCGGCCGGAGCCATTGCCGGGTCAACGGCCGGAGCGTTCGGGTCTTCCCAGACGAAGTCCGGAGCGTTGGTCAGGGCTTCAGCCGTGGTCGGCAGCACCCAGCGCCAGGTATTGTCGGCAGCAGCCTCGTAAGAGAGTTCGCTGAAGTCAACAGCGACATTCTTTTCGCCGATGCCGAGGAAGCCACCGACACCGATCACCACGGCGTGGATTTCGCCGTCAGCGGAAATGACGAGGTCGTTCACGGTACCGATTTCTTCGGCATCGTCAGCGGCGCTCGAATAGATCGGAGCACCCATCACTTCGGAGACGATGGCATCACCCTCGCCAACCACATAGCCGGTGGCCATGTCGAAGGGCTCGCGCATTTCGGTACCCATGGTGGCATCAGCCGGGGCAGTCGTCGTCGTGGTCATGGTGTCGTTGGCAGGCGCCATCGAGTCAGCCGGGGCCATCTCGTTGGCAGGAGCCATCGAGTCGGCCGGAGCCATCTCGTTAGCAGGCGCCATCTCGTTGGCGGGGGCCATTTCATTGGCCGGCGCTTCGGTGGTCGTCGCGGGAGTTTCAGTGGTGGTGGTCTGAGCAATCGCGGCAGTACCGAGGACCAGGGCGATGGCCGAGGTAGTCAGAAGCGTGCGGATCATTGTAGGCTCCAATGGTTCATCGTTGCGGTGAACAGGGCCGTGCGTCACAAAACTTGCGAGGTGGCGTGGCGTACGGCCCGTTGATGTCACCCCAACGCAGCGAAACGCCGACCCGTTCCGCAGGTTTTTTCTCCATAGTGCCGAAACCAAAGAAAAAGCCGGCTGCTGAATGACCAGCGCCGGCTCTTTCCGCCTCCCGTTAACGGGCTTTTTTATTATGGGGCGCCGACCGTCCGCATCGCGATCCGGCCGCGCCAAGCTCCCCGGCGGCGCGGCATGGGGCGCGCAAGGGGGCAGACCAGCGCACAATAGCGCAAGGCCGATGACCGGCCAGCCCTGCCCGGGTTAATGCGTTAACGCTTTGCTAATCGAGAAGGACGGCGCTGTCGCGGTCATAGCTACGCATGGCCCGATGCGGCATGCCACCATCCAGAAATTCCGGCCCGAAGGCGGCAAAGCCGAGACTTTCGTAAAAACCGAGCTTGTCGGACTGCGCCGTGAGGTAAAGTCGATCCTGCCCCTGAGCGCGCGCATGCGCCATGGCTGCCGTCATCATCCGGCGCGCCACGCCGCGGCCGCGAAAGGCCTGTCGCACGGCGACGCGGCCGATCTTGGTATGTTCGGTCAGGGCGATCAGCCGCAATGTGCCCACGACCTCTCCCTCCGCAAGCGCCACGAAATGGGTCGCCTCCACGTCATAGGCATCATGCTCTTCTTCCTCGGGCACTTTCTGCTCCCAGACGAAGACCTCGCGCCGCAGGGCGAACGCGGCATTGCAGAGAAGCGAAAAAACGGGAACGGGAAGGATGACGATGTCGTGCATGCCGGAACCCTAGTGCGCTTCACGCGCTGAGAAAAGAGCAGGCATGCGCCTGCCTCACACCAAAGTGTTTGAACGGAAATCCAGTTTATCGTATTACGACGATGAATGGCGATGCAGCCGCGACGGAGCCTTTCGTATTTGTAACGATTGTCTCCGCTTCGCCTCTTAAAATCGCCAAACTGCAACCTATATTGTCCTTAAGTCGGTCATTGTGCCTTTGTGGACGATGATCGATGTTCCGCCCGCTTCGGCGGGGGATGCTGCAAAGGGGGTGCGTCCATGGCCCAAACAAATCTGCCTGTCCTCTCGTCCGAGGGTGGCCTCAGCCGCTATCTTCAGGAAATCCGCAAGTTCCCGATGCTGGAACCGGATGAAGAATTCATGCTGGCAAAGCGCTACAAGGAACATGCCGATCCTGGCGCGGCCCAGAAGCTGATCACCAGCCATCTGCGCCTCGTCGCCAAGATAGCCATGGGCTATCGCGGCTATGGCCTGCCGATTTCCGAGGTCATCTCGGAAGGCAATGTGGGCCTGATGCATGCCGTCAAGCGCTTCGAGCCCGACAAGGGCTTCCGCCTCGCCACCTATGCCATGTGGTGGATCCGCGCTGCGATCCAGGAATATGTCCTGCGCTCCTGGAGCCTTGTGAAGATCGGCACCACCGCCGCGCAGAAGCGCCTGTTCTTCAACCTCCGGAAGGTGAAGGGCCAGATCGCCGCGCTCGACGATGGTTCGCTCCATCCCGACCAGATCAAGCAGATCGCCACGACCCTGAACGTGACCGAGGCGGACGTGGTGCAGATGAACTCGCGCCTATCCGGCGACGCGTCGCTCAATTCGCCGATGCGGGCGGACGAAGGCTCGTCCGAATGGCAGGATTGGCTGGTCGACGATACGCCCGACCAGGAAACCACCTTGGGCGAGACCGAGGAATTCGACGAGCGCATGGGCATGCTCAACAAGGCCATGGATGTGCTTAACGAACGCGAGCGTGCCATTTTCCAGGCCCGCCGCCTGCAGGATAATCCGGCGACGCTCGAGGAACTGGCTCAGCAATATGAGGTCAGCCGCGAGCGCATCCGCCAGATCGAAGTGCGCGCCTTTGAAAAGGTGCAGGACGCGGTCAAGGAAGCTGCCGGCGCTTAAGACATATGCCATTCAGACCAAGTCGCCGCGGTGCACAACCGCGGCGACTTTTTTTCATCACATCGGAGGGATACGATACGCGCCTGCCGCGTTGAAGGATTGCTGGTGATGACGCGGCATGGTTCGAGCTGGCCGGAACGCGTCCCGGCCGCGCAAGACATTGAAGCGTCGATCCAATATTGTATCAAGGAAAGGCTGGCGCCTCGACCAGCCCTCGGACTGGTCGTCAAGCATGATGCATAAACCATCCGATCGCGTTTCGGCGATCCGGAAATCGGGGCTTCTTGATCGCTCGGGGCGCGAGCAGTTTCACCACCTCACCGAACATGTGCGGGTTGCCCTCAAAGTGCCCGTAGCGATCATCTCGATCGTCGATGAAGACCGCCAGGTCTTTGCCGGTCACTGCGGGCTTCCATCCCCATGGGACGCGCTTGGCGAAACGCCGATGACGCATTCTTTCTGCCAGCATGTCGTGGAACGCGCCGAGCCGCTGGAAGTGGCCGATGCCAGCCGCCACGCACTGGTCAGCACCAACCATGCAATCGGCGACCTTGGTGTCCAGGCCTATCTCGGGGTGCCGATCGCACTGCCCACGGGCGAACTGGTTGGCGCGTTGGCTGCGATGGACACAAGCCCGCGCCAGTGGACCGAGCACGACCGGACCATGCTTGAAAGCCTGGCCTTGGTGGTCGAGCGCGAAATCGCCATCGGCGTGTCCGAACTGAAATATCGGCGCCTCTTCGAGGACATGCAGGAAGGCTACTGTGTCGCCGAGGCCATTCGCGACGACAGCGGCGCGCTCATCGATGTCCGCTTCGAGGACGTCAACCCGGCCTTCGAGCACCTTACGGGACTGTCGCTGCAAGCCGTCGTCGGCAAGACGCTCGGCGAATTGCTGCCCGCGATCGCCGACGAAATGCTGCCCGCGTTTCGCACGGTGCTCGATACCGGCCAGTCGCTGCTGCATGTCAACGCAGAAGCAGCGCAGGGCCGGTGGTTCGAAAACCGTATACGCTCGCTCGAAGGGGACAGGGTCGCCTCGGTTTTCACTGACGTGACCCAGCGCAAGACGAGCGAGAACCAGCAAAAGGCGCTGCAACAGGAAATGCTGCACCGCGTCAAGAATATCATGGCCGTGGTCAATGCCGTGGTCTCGGCAAGCCTGCGCAATGCGTCGAGTCTGGACCAGGCGCGTGAAATCATTGCGTCCCGCATAGAAGCTCTGTCCCGCACGCAGGCACTGATCACGCGACAGGACGGAGACACCGATTTCGCCGAAGTCGTGCGCGAGGCCATTATGCCCTATGTCAGCGACGAACGCAGGCTGACCATCGAGGGGCCATCCATCCCCATTTCAGCCCAGCAGGCGGTTGGCCTGTCCCTCGCCATCTACGAGCTGTCGACCAATGCGGTCAAATACGGCGCGCTCAAATCGGATGATGGCCATATCGCCATCAAATGGAGCGTCGGCGCTGACAGCAGCTTCGAATTCGTCTGGAAGGAAAGCAAAGGTCCGCCGGTGGCGCAGCCGGAGCGCGCCGGCTTCGGCTCGAAATTGACAGACCGTATAGTGGCGTCCTACTTCACCGGAGCCGGCAAGACGACCTACTGGCCACACGGCGTTCAATACGAGCTGCGCGGCACCACCCGCACGCGAAGCGCCGAAGAGCCTGCCGGCGCGGCCTGACCAGCGCCGGCTGTTTGTGACGCCTTGGCACGTTGTGGCCTGTGAGGGGGCGTTAACCCCGTCGCGACAATATGACTGGACTGCATGGCCCGAAACGCCGAGGTCTTGCCCTTGTAACGCCCCAATGGGGGTCTTACATTCGCCCTAATACCGGCGCGCGCGAGCGTCGGCCTCTCCGGGACAGGATTTGATGAACGGAAACTTCCGCAACTTTGCCATCTGGCTGGTCATCCTCTTCATGCTGATGGGCCTGTTCCAGGTCTTCCAGTCGTCCACGCGCACCATGTCCGTGGCCGAGAAGAGCTACAGCCAGTTCGTTTCCGACATCGATGGCGGGCGCGTCTCCACCGTCACCATCACCGACAATATCGTCTCGGGACAGCTCAACGACGGTACGCGTTTCGAAACCGTGATCCCCGATGGCGCCGACGTCATCACCAAGCTGGAAAACCGCGACGTAAGCATCACTGCCCGCGCGCCCGAAACCAGCCCGTTCTGGTCCATCCTGCTTTCGAGCTGGCTGCCCTTCCTCGTCATCATCGGCGTCTGGTTCTTCTTCATCCGCCAGATGCAGGGCGGCGGCCGCGGCGGCGCCATGGGCTTTGGCAAGTCGCGCGCCAAGCTGCTCACCGAAACACAGGGCAAGGTCACCTTCGAGGACGTTGCCGGCGTCGACGAAGCCAAGCAGGATCTCGAGGAAATCGTCGAATTCCTGCGCGATCCGGGCAAGTTCCAGCGCCTCGGCGGTCGGATTCCGCGCGGCGTGCTGCTGGTCGGCCCTCCGGGTACCGGTAAGACGCTGCTGGCCCGCTCGGTCGCCGGCGAAGCCAATGTGCCCTTCTTCACCATTTCCGGTTCGGACTTCGTTGAAATGTTCGTCGGTGTCGGCGCCAGCCGCGTCCGCGACATGTTCGAACAGGCCAAGAAGAACGCGCCCTGCATTATCTTCATCGACGAAATCGACGCCGTCGGCCGCCAGCGTGGCGCGGGGCTCGGCGGCGGTAACGACGAACGCGAACAGACGCTCAACCAGCTCCTCGTCGAGATGGATGGCTTTGAGGCCAATGAAGGCATCATCCTCATCGCCGCGACCAACCGTCCCGACGTTCTCGATCCCGCGCTTCTGCGTCCCGGCCGTTTCGACCGTCAGGTCGTCGTGCCGAACCCGGATGTGTCGGGCCGCGAAAAGGTGCTCAAGGTTCACGTCCGCAAGGTGCCGCTGGCGCCCGACGTCGACCTTAAGGTTCTGGCCCGCGGTACGCCCGGTTTCTCGGGTGCGGACCTGATGAACCTCGTCAACGAGGCCGCCCTGATGGCGGCGCGCAAGAACAAGCGCTTCGTCACGCATCAGGAATTCGAAGACGCCAAGGACAAGATCATGATGGGCGCCGAGCGCCGCACCATGGCCATGACCGATGACGAAAAGAAGCTGACCGCCTATCACGAGGCCGGTCACGCCATCATCGCGCTCAAGGTTGCCGGCATCGACCCGATCCACAAGGCCACCATCATCCCGCGCGGCCGTGCGCTGGGCATGGTGATGACCCTGCCCGAAACCGACAGCTATTCGTTCAGCCGTGAGAAAGCTCTGGCCCGCCTCACCATGCTGTTCGGCGGCCGCGAGGCCGAGATCATCAAGTTCGGTCCGGCCAAGGTGACCTCGGGCGCCTCAGGCGACATCCAGATGGCCACGAGCCTCGCCCGCTCGATGGTGATGGAATGGGGCATGAGCGAAAAGCTCGGCCGCGTGCGGTACAAGTCCAATGACCAGGAAGTCTTCCTCGGCCATTCGGTGACCCAGTCCCAGCATATGTCGGACGACACGGCCCGGATCATCGACCAGGAAGTGCGCAAGCTCATCGAGGACGGCGAGGCCTCGGCCCGCGAAATCCTCACCACCTATCACGACCAGTGGGAGGCGATCGCCCAGGCTCTGCTCGAATTCGAGACCCTGACCGGCGACGAGTTGCGCGCCCTGATGGACGGCAAGCAGCCGGTGCGCCCCGACGACAACGGCACCGCCGCCCCCAAGGCTACGGGCGTGCCCTCGGCCGGCAAGACCGGCAAGAAGCGCCCCGACAGCCCGCCGGAGGCCGGTATGGAGCCCCAGCCGGAAAGCTGATCCAGCGCGTTTTAGAAAAACACGGACGCCCCTTTCGCAAGAGAGGGGCGTCTTCATTTGGTCATGCGGAAAGGAAAACCTCACCTTTTCCCACCCCTGCCGCTTGCGCCCTCAAAATGGATCAAGCTATTGAGGCCAGACGATATTTACCGGGGGGACGGACCATGGCGGCAAGGCCGGCGAGAATTTATGTTAGCTTGCTGGGCGCCGCAGTGCCGCTTCTGGCCGGCAGCACCCTCCTCTCCGCCGTGCCGGCCCTGGCCCAGACCAATTGCGTCGCCACGGGCTCGGTGGCCTCTGTCCAATGCGGTCCCTTGGACATTCAGATGGTCGGCGGCAGCGGCGCCTCGACCCTGACGGTCAGCAACACGATCGCCAATTCGGTTGCCGTCCTCTCCGATCCATTCGTGACCGGCCCCTTCACCCAGACCCTGACGATCGACGGGATCACTACCCTTAATCGCGCCGACTACCCTGCGGTCTATATGTATAGCTCGCAGGCGGGCTGGACCGCCGAGCTGTTTATCGGCGAGGATGTGTCCATCACCTCAGCGGGTCCCTTCGGGGCTGTCTGGCTGCGATCCGAGAGCAACGACACCGCGACGTCCAATGCCATCCGGGTGGACAGCGCCGCGACCATCAACAGCTTGGGTGCCAATTC
>PJUF01000273.1_pt1 | contig 43200 bp, 45 predicted proteins | sample 1512191 | NCBI WGS metagenome assembly PJUF01 (sample SAMN08177673, study PRJNA422409) | Feces metagenome, whole genome shotgun sequencing project. | isolation source: Chicken feces (3) enriched on wood chips | host: Gallus gallus | place: USA: Madison | collected 2015-01-15 | reverse complement strand
TTCCCCGTGGTTGGGACTGCAAAGGTAGAAGGTTTTTTCGGTTCCGCAAAATTTATTTTAAAATAATTCTGCGGGGACTTTTTTCCGTGTAACATGTACCCCTTGGGCGGACCCTCGGAACATGTACAGCTACCCTTATTTCAGTGGCCGTTCGGCCGTCCCTCCCTTGCGGAGTGGTGCAAAGATAGGGACTTCCCAACCATATTTCCAAGACCCCCAACGAACATTTTTTACGGCTTACATGTAAAGCGCTGTGGCAATGGTGGATAAATTTATATCGTGGGTGGCATGGGAGGTGTATTGGGTGGGGTTGGTATGGCAATTGGGTCATTAAGGTATGGTGATCGGGAATTGTTGATCGGAGATCAGGACAGATGGAACGGGAGCAGGATAGGTTTACATAAAAAGGATTTTATCCCATTTATCTATGTTAGGCCATTGATCGATTAACCAATTTTGCTCAGAAATCTACTTGGTTCGTATTTAAAGCAAGGTGAAAGTATGGAAAAAGCAACAAAATGGATGTTGACCATAGGAAAAGCATACTTTAGCATTACTTTCACCATGGTTTTGCATCGAAGGCAATATGGGCGGCCTCTGCGTCATTGGAGGCTCTGCGTCATTGCGAGCTTTTCGTCATTGCGAGGAACGAAGCAATCTTGTCGCATATCCAAAGATTGCTTCGTCGTACCTCCTCGCAATGACGTAGGGGGTGTCTCATCCCAATGGCGATAAATTTTACAAATTTTAACTACTGATTATCAATATTTTACACTAATATTGAAAAAGAATTCAAAAAAATATTTTGTACTTACGAAATCCTTCGTAGATTTGAGTACGAAATAATTCGTAGATAAATCTAAAAAACATGAAACCTACAGACAGCGAAATGGAAATCCTTCAGGTCCTTTGGAATAAGGGCGAAAGCAGCGTTCGCGAGGTTTTTGAAACCCTGAACAAAAAGGATGTGGGCTATACCACCATATTAAAACTCATGCAGATCATGCATGATAAAGGTATGGTGAGCAGAGATACCAGTTCCAAAACACACCTATATAAAGCAGAAATTGAAAAAGAGTCTACCCAGGAACAATTCCTGGATAAAATGATAGATTCGGTTTATAACGGCTCAACCGCCCGATTAGTGATGCAGGCATTAGGCAATGAAAGAACGAGCCAAAAAGAACTGGACGAAATCAAGGCATTCCTCAAAAACTTGGAAAATAAATAGGTTTACACCATTCGATTAAACAAATAGCCATGGAAACTACCACATATAACATGATACAAGCCTTGGGATGGAGCATCCTACATTCCATCTGGTTTGGAGCGGTTTGCTATATCATTATCAATATCATTAAGCTCATCAATCCAAAACAAAGCGCAGCAGCACGGTACAATACCGCATTCTTCTTGCAAGTCAGCATATTTTTAGGTTTTATGATCAGCTTTCTATTTTACTATAGTAAATATAAAGCCATGGAGAAACTCTACCAAGCGACTCCGCCAGAGATGATCCCCGCAATCAACTTCCAGGAAGGAAGCCCATTCAGCTTGGAACGTATGTTCCCCTACCTGGTAGCCGCTTACCTTATCGGTTTTATCGTCCAGGTATTGATCCTTTGCAACAGCTACCTCAAATTACGTCAATTAAAATATACAGGCTTGGATAGCATCCCTAAAGAATGGAACCTGTTGTTCAACAAATCAAAGAAAAGTCTGCAGATCAGTAAACGCGTTTCGATATTTCTTTCCAAGCATATTTCCGTGCCATTGACCGTAGGATTTCTTAAGCCCTTCGTTCTTTTCCCGATAGCCTTTGTGAACAACTTGAATACAACACAGGTCGAAGCGATCATCCTGCATGAATTGGCACACATCAAAAGACAGGACTACCTCTTCAATTTGTTGAAAGTAGTGATGGAGACCATCCTATTCTTCAATCCATTTGTTTGGGCATTATCCAAAATGATCGAGAAGGAAAGGGAAAACGCCTGCGACGATATGGTATTGAAGCAGATCAGCACGCCAATCCATTATGCCAAGGCATTGGTAGAATTGGAAGAATTAAGAATGAAGAACACGCCTGCCCTGAGTATGGCGGCAACCGGAAATAAAAACCACCTATTTCAAAGAATCAAAAGAATTACCAACATGGAAACCAACCATAGAAATGTAAAACAACAACTCCTAGCGGTTTTGGCAAGTTCAGTTGCCATGATCAGCTTAGCGATGTTGATACCCGCGCAACAGAGCGTTGCAGAAGAAATCGAACTGATCGATCCTATCGTACCAGCACCACATGCAGCATTGAAACCCATGTCCGCTGAAGTTTGCTTAGACACGATCAAACCTGTAAATACGGTAAATAAAATCAAGGTTAACAACCATGAAATCGTAGACACCACCGAATTACCAGCCCATGTTCGCAAGGCGATCAAAGAGATGGAGCTTAATTCGAAGGATGTGGCAAAAATGACCAATTCGCCTGAATGGAAAAAACAGATGCAGTCTATCACCGAACAGACCGCAAAAGTGAATGAGTATTTCAAATCCGACGATTGGAAAAACAAGATGGCTTCCATCAATATCTCCAATGAAAAGATCAAGGAAGTAATGAAAGATAGAAAATGGGCCGATATGTCATCCAACGAGATCAACAAATTCTTTAATAGTAAGGAATGGAAAGATCAGATCAAGAGCATAGAAGATCATTCAAAGCAGGTCGCTTCTTATTTTGAATCTGATGACTGGAAAGATCAGATGAAGTCCATTGAAGCAGAAACAAAGAACATTCAGAAATACTTTGAGTCTCCGGAGTGGAAAAACAAGATGCAAAAGATTGAACAGGGCGGAAAAGAGATCGAGAAATACTTCCAGAGTGAAGAATGGAAGCAAAAAGTAAAAGAAAAGGAGGAGTTATATAACTCCGAAGAGTATAAAGAAATCCAGAAAAAATACGAAGAGGATCTGAACCGATTAAAAAGGGAAAGAAAATCAAAAGCTATTTAGTTAAAAATCATTTGTTTTGTTGTTTAGTTAAAGTGGGTTCTGCGGAGTCCACTTTTTTATTTTAATATTTCTTATTATTGTAGGACGATACTGGCAGAATCAATGAGTTTTATTTATTACATCGATCTTTTGGGTACCATGGTGTTTGCGATATCCGGAGCAATGGCGGCAAACAGAAATGGTATTGATGTTTTTGGTGCGACCTTTATGGGTTTTGTGACAGCCATTGGAGGCGGATCGCTGCGTGATGTTTTCCTGAACATCCGGCCAGTATGGGTGGAGGATGGCAATTACCTGATCGCAATTTTTATCGGCGTGATCCTTTCCATCATCCTGAATAAACAATTGGACAATTTTGCGAGGACCCTGTTTCTATTTGATGCCATCGGGATCGGGTTCTTTACCGTGGTAGGTGTCGAGAAATCCATCGCCTATGAAAGTAGTGCCATATCGGCGGTCATGTTGGGGATGTTCTCTGCCTGCATGGGTGGGGTGATCCGGGATGTACTGATGAATGTGACCCCTTTGATATTAAGAAAGGAGATCTATGCTTCGGCCTGTCTGGCAGGTGCCATCATTTATGTGCTGCTTTCCCTTACTCCCCTATCCGATGGAATCGTCACCTTTATTTCTGCATCTGTTGTCTTTACTATTCGGTTTGTATCGGTTAAATATAACCTTTCCCTGCCGAGTGTACCCATGATGGAAAACAAATCATAAAAAAAGCCGGTCCATGACCAGCTCTTTTTATTTTTAGGTATTCTTACCGTTTCTTTTCAATAAAGATATTCTTACCTTTTCTTTTTCATCTGTGGGAAGGACATCTTGTAAGCTACTCGAACCAATCCTTTCGCGATGTTATCCAGTTTACTTTTCAACATAGCCTTTTTTAGTGGTCCGATCTTATCAATAAAAAGCTTTCCTTCGATATGGTCGTATTCATGCTGTACCACACGAGCCGCTAGCCCAGTCAATTCTTCCTCCTGTTCTTCGAAGTTCTCATCCAGGTAATTGATCACTACATTCTTCTTACGCAACACTTCCTCGTTGATCTGTGGGATACTTAGGCAGCCTTCTGAAAATGCCCATTTCTCTCCGGATTCCTCCACGAGGATGGGATTGATGAATACCCGTTTGAAATCCTTTGCAGAAGGATCTCCAGGTCCATCCTCATCATCTTCACCAAAAGGACTGGCATCAATAACAAAAACACGAATCGGCAGACCGATCTGTGGAGCGGCAAGGCCTACCCCATTGGCGGCATACATGGTTTCGAACATGTTATCGATCAGTTCCTTCAATGCAGGGTAATCCTCTTCAATCTCTTCGGCCTTCTGACGCAAAACTGGATCGCCATAGGCTACTATAGGTAATTTCATTTATTTCAATTTTCAGCACAAAGTTATTAATTATTTGGCATTAGCGGATATTCTATTGAATTAAGCTAATTTTGCGGCATGCAACAGATCGATTACCAGGCTATCCTTCAGACACTTTCTTCCAAGTTGGAGGTTGCATTGGAGATGGAGTCTGTCGATAAGGCGGTGGTATTTGATGCGCCAGATTCTGGCTTTAAAATTCTCATGGATGAGGGGCATATCAAGGATCCTGTGCTCGATAAAGCTAAAAAAACGGTCTATCTGAACGTTCATCAATTTGTTGCCCAGCAGGATAAGGTGATCAATAGACTGAAGGTAATGGCCGGCATGGCCAAAAAAATCTATGCCCGGGATACGGTCCTTGCACGGGTGGACAAAAAGGTTGCCCTAGATTTCCAAGAGGAACATCACCTCCAAATCCCTTTACCCGGCAAGTACCGGTATGGACTTTTCCATCAGGGTGAATTGGTTTCATTGGCCGTGTTCAGTGGAGGAAGGAAAATGCTGGATAAACCTTCGGATTACCGATCTTTTGAACTGCTCCGTTTCTGCCATAAAGCAGATTTTTTAGTCTTAGGGGGTATTTCCAAATTGCTGAAGGGATTTATTGCTGATTTTAAGCCCGGCGATATCATGACCTATAGCGATAAGGATTGGAGCCAAGACTCCTCGCTGGCCGTTATTGGATTTCAGAAAATAGCCGAAAAACCGCCTCAACAATTTTGGGTAAGTGGTAGTAGACAGGTTCCTATCCATGATTTTGCCGAGCTGGAGCAAATCCGATCAGACTATCCAGAAGGCTACCTATTTTCCAATTCTGGAAGCATTAAATTGGTCTATACTGTTTAAAAGCTTGTTTAATTTCTTATATTTAACGCTTAATCAATCGAAATTCACACCTTATGAAACGTAAACTACGCATGGGCATGGTCGGTGGAGGAAACGACGCGTTTATTGGCGCCGTACACCGAATTGCTGCCTTTATGGATGGAAAAATAGAATTAGTTTGTGGAACCTTCAGTGTAAACCGTGAAGTTTCCCTAAAATCGGGTCAAGATCTTTTTGTGCCTGAAGAACGCGTTTATGAAACTTATGAGCAGATGATCGCGGAAGAGGCCAAGCTTCCCGAAGGGGAACGCATGGATTTTGTGACCATCGTAACACCAAACTTTCTGCATTTTGGTCCGGCTAAGTTGGCATTGGAAAATGGATTCGATGTGGTGGTTGAAAAACCGATAACGGTATCTTTGGAAGAGGCGCAAGAATTAAAGGAAATCGTAGAGCGTACAGGTAAAACCCTTTGCCTGACCCATACTTATTCGGGTTACCCGATGGTGAAACAGGCGAAAGCGATGGTGAAAGACGGGCATTTTGGCAAGATCCGGAAGATCGTGGTGGAATATCCTCAAGGTTGGTTAAGCCGCTTGAGCGAGCGTGAGGGAAATGCGGGCGCTGCTTGGCGTGCTGATCCAAAACGTTCCGGAAAATCCTTGGTGATGGGAGATATCGGTACGCATGCTGCGCATTTGGCAGAATACGTATCGGGATTGAAAATTACAGAGTTATGTGCGGATCTGACCACTTTTGTGGAAGGACGTTTATTGGATGATGATGGATCGGTATTGTTGCATTTTGAGCAGGGAGCAAAAGGTGTCTTGATGGCATCCCAGATTTCTGCGGGCGAGGAAAACGCCGTTAGGATCCGTATCTATGGTGAAAAAGGTGGTTTAGAATGGGCGAACGAAGATCCGAACAATTTGATCATTAAGATGTTGGATCAGCCAAGACAGATCTACCGTACCGGAAATGCATATGCTGCTCCATTTACCCTGAGTTCTTTTGCGACTCACAATACGCGTATACCAGCGGGTCATCCGGAAGGATTGTTGGAATCCTTTGCGAATATCTATAGGAATTTTGCCTTGACGGTTTCGGCGAAGAAGGAAGGAACAGAACCATCGGCAGAGGCATTGGATTTTCCAAATGTTTATGATGGTGTTCGTGGAATGGCCTTTATCGAAACCGTTGTGAAGAGCAACGAAAGCAATGAAAAATGGACAAAATTTGTGATTTAGACCCAATAGATTACATATTGCAAAAAATAGATCAGGCGAAGGATTTTCTTTCGCCTGATTTTCTTGTTATCCTATTGGGTCCTACGGCATCGGGGAAAACGAAGCTGGCGGTTAAATTGGCGAGGAAGATTGATGGCGAGATTATCTCTGCCGATTCCAGGCAGGTTTACAGGTCTTTGGATATCGGAACCGGAAAAGACCTGAAGGAATATGAGGAGGTACCTTATCATTTGATCGATGTTGTTCCTCCTTCGGGGCAATATGAGGTGAACCGGTTCAAAAGGGATTTTGAGAGGGTGTATCGGGAAATTTTATCCAGGGGTAAGAAACCGATATTATGTGGTGGAACGGGTTCTTATATACTTTCTTTGTTGATGGAGCAGGTTTATAGTGCTGTACCGAAGGATGTGGATTTTCATTTGGAGATGGAGGGTTTATCGAAATCGGAACTGATTGAGAGGATAAAGGATATGGAGATTCCCGAAGATTTCCAGATTGATTGGGATAGTAAGAAACGATTGATCCGAGCTTTGGAGATTTTGAATTATTTGAAGGATAATCCTATTCCGGAAGCCAAGGAGCCTTTGGTGAAGGATTATATTGCTTTTGGACTAAACCCTTCTTTGGAGCTGCGAAGGAGTAGAATTGATAAAAGGTTGGACAGTAGGTTAAAGGAGGGATTGATTCCTGAGGTGGAAAAATTGATGGAGGAAGGGATTGGCTTGGAGAAGTTGGACTGGTTTGGCTTGGAATATAAGTATGCAGGGAGGTATTTGAATGGGGAACTGGATTATGGACAGTTTGTGGAAAAGCTAAAAACGGAGATCCATCGTTTTGCGAAACGGCAGATGACTTTTTTTCGGAAGATGGAAAAAGATGGGGTGGAGATCAATTGGATAGCATTTTGATTGAAAAGTCATTCCATTGCGACGAGGTAATATCACGCCGCGTCATTACGAGGAGGCATCGCCCCGCCGCGTCATTGCGAGGAGGCACGACGAAGCAATCTTTCGATTAGTATAAAGATTGCTTCGTTCCTCGCAATGACGGAAAAACACAAAAAAAGCTGCATTTTTCAATGCAGCTTTTCCTTTATAATTTTATTTCTTCGTCTTTGGAATTAAAGAAGTGGAATTCAGTTAGATGATACGAACTCATTTCCTTCACGTTAATCCATCGACCATATTTGAAAAACCACTTCATTCTGCGGGAGATTAAACCCGATTTAATGTAGGCGGCAATGTAAGGATGCACACAAAGTGTTACGCCCTTTTCATTTTGCTCCTGCAAAATAAAGCTCAAATTGTTTTCAATGTCATCCAGCAACACAATGCTAGATCTAATTTCACCTGTTCCGTCACAAGCAGGACACTTTTCATTGGTCACAATGCTCATTTCAGGACGGACACGTTGCCTAGTGATCTGTACTAAACCAAATTTACTAGGAGGGAGAATGGTGTGTCGAGCGCGGTCAGTTGCCATGCACTCTTTTAAGAAACCATACAGTTCCTTCCGGTTGTTGGGCTTGTGCATATCGATAAAATCGATGACTACAATTCCACCCATATCCCGCAACCGAAGTTGACGGGCAATTTCTTTAGCCGCTTCCTTGTTCACCAGGAGGGCGTTATCTTCTTGATTTTCCTTGTTGGCAATGCGGTTTCCGCTGTTCACGTCAATTACGTGTAGGGCTTCTGTGTGTTCTACCACCAGGTAAGCACCTCCTTGCAGGTTGACGGTTTTGCCAAAGGACGCCTTGATTTGCTTCTCAACACCGTAATGGTCAAAAATGGGCTCCTTATGTTTATAGAGCTTTACAATTTTTTCCAGGTCTGGAGAGATCTCTTGAATATAGGATTTAACCTCTTCATAGATGTCCTGGTCATTCACATAAATATGGGTGAATTCATCTGTTAAGATATCGCGTAAAATAGTGGATGCGCGATCCATTTCTCCAAGCACTTTTTGTGGAGGTTCGGCTGTTTTAAGGCGTTTGGTAAACAATTCCCATTTAGAGATCAGATCGAGAAGGTCTTTTTGGAGTTCATCAACTCCCTTTCCTTCCGACACCGTACGGATTATTACACCAAAGTTTGCCGGTTTAATACTTTCGACAATCTTTTTTAGGCGATTACGTTCAGTGCTTCCTTTGATTTTCTTGGAAATAGATACCGAGCTTGAGAAAGGTACTAATACAACAAACCTTCCAGCAATGGATAAGTCAGAACTCAGCCTAGGCCCTTTGGTAGAGATTGGCTCTTTGGCAATCTGTACGGGCAACAGCATGTTCCGGCTTAAGATATCCGAAATTTTTCCTGATTTGTCAATGTCCTTTTCAAGCTTTAAACTATTGAGCAGTTTTTCTTGGTAACTGCCATTCTTTACTACCCTTGTCAGTTTGATCAAGGATTGAACCTGAGGTCCCAAATCGAGGTAATGCAAGAAAGCATCCTTTTCGTAACCTACATCTACGAAAGCAGCATTCAATCCGGGCATGATCTTCTTTACTCTCCCTAAGTAAATATCTCCTACCGCGTAATTATTGCCGACCTGTTCTCGATTTAACTCAACAAGTTGCTTGTCCTGTAGTAAAGCAATAGTCACCCCCTTATCGGGGACTGAATCGATAATTAATTCCTTTACCAACAGCTACTTCATTAAGGACGGTTGTAGACTCGCTCTACAACGTTTTTGTCCGGTTAAACCTAAAAACCGTTTATGAAAAAAACAATCTATGATGAGTGTTTTCATCATAGATTGTACACATGATTTTACAGGGCCTAAGCCCTAAAAATGCTTATTTCTTTTTGTGTCTATTTTTTCTTAAACGTTTTTTACGTTTGTGAGTAGCCATTTTGTGTCTTTTTCTTTTCTTTCCGCTTGGCATAGCTTAATTTTTTAAAATGTTTAAACGAATGTGTTAATTACTTCTTGAGTTTTTCGATCTCGCGATCGATGAACTGCGAGAGAGAAGGGTCAGCCGCCAGCGACTTGCTTTTTTCAAAAGCAGCGATAGCTTCATTCTTCATCCCTATATTTTGATATCCTGTTGCAAGGTAAAAATACGACTCTGCATCAGGTTTTAATTCAACCACTGTTTTGAAACGATCGATAGCACGATCGAACTGACGTGATTGTAATGAAAACAAACCTAAAGTTTTGTTTGCCTCGATGTTCTTTGGATCAGCTTCAACCACTTCTCTTAAAAGGGCGATACCCGACATAGGATTGTTTGTTCCTGTGACCATGGCAGCACCAAGACCTGTTTTAGCTTCCAAATTTTTACCGTCCAGGTCTACTGCTTTTTGGAAGGCAGTGATGGCACGTTTGTTCAACGCAACTACCAAAGCACTATCCTGCAAATTCGTATATCCTTTACGGTAAGCATTACCTGCTTTCAACCAATAATCGAATTTAGGTGAAATAGTAGCCATATCCTCATAGATGAATCCTTGAGGGACTGCTTTTTCCACATCGTTCCATTTATCGGCCAATTGCTGGTAGATCGCAATTTTCTCTTCCCCAGAAGCTTTATCAGCTTTCTTCTCCAGGTCAGTAATTTCAGAAACAATTGCTGGGTTTAATCCGCGTTTGGAGGCTTCCGAAACGCTAGATAGGGTAAAGTCATCTGCAGCAGCACCTTGTTCAGTAGCTGCTGCAGCTGTTTCTTCTTTTGTCACCAAACCTTTTACAGGACGCACCAATAGAAAGCCCATAATAACGACTACTACTAAAGCTACGACGATCTGTATTTGTCTGGTGTTCTTCATGTTAAATGATTATTTTTTATTTCCGTTTTTCACTTTTTCTACAAAAACTTTTGCAGGTTTAAAGCTAGGCACGTAGTGCTCAGGAATAATGATAGCTGTATTTTTTGAGATGTTACGAGCTGTTTTTTCTGCTCTCTTTTTTACCACAAAGCTACCGAAGCCTCTTACGTAAACATTTTCACCACCAACCATGGCGCTTTTAACTACTTTGAAGAATGCTTCAACGGTCTCTTGTACATCAACCTTCTCTAACCCAGTCTTGTTAGAGATCTCTGCAATAATTTCTGCTTTAGTCATATCTATTTTACTCTAATTAATCTAAACCCTGTACCTCATAGGCCTTTTGGGGTTGCAAAAGTATCTTTTTATATTGAGTAATGAAAATATTTTTGCGTTTTTTTAATAACCAAATCGTTATCATTCAACGAATTAGTAGATGAATCCCCAATATTACATTCCAAAAGGCTTGCAAAGCTACAATTATTTTATTGACAATCAAAGTTTTAAAATATTTTCTCTGGATAAAACCTCCCCTAACCACTCTATATCCGCTGGTCGATGTAGGGCGGACACAATAATACGATTTAAAAGGGGACTATCCGCCAACGGATAGGGAAAACTTGATATAACAATCTTGTGATTAATAAGATGTTTGTAGAGTGCCGATGCTTGCGAGGAGAATACGGGGAAATGGGGAATGTGGCTTAATTTTAGCCCTTTGACCCGGCTTTCCAATTGCGAAACATTGCCCTGCATCTGGTCGAAGGCGTGGTTATAAATGGCTTTCCCATTTTTCAGGGCATACAAAGCTGCTGGAGCGGAGGGGGATGATCCCAAGAAAATGGGATGTTTTTTAATCGTTTTTATGGTCTCGGAATTGCCCAGAACCATGCCCGCATCTGTCCCCATTCCTTTCGCCAAGGAGGCCAGAACAACAATGTTCAGGTTTTCTGCCTTATAGGTTTCTACTGGAGTGGAAACCTGGTTTTTCCGAAGTACCCCGATGCCATGGGAATCATCCAATATCAGGGTAACATGCTTATTGTTAGCAAGTTGATTTAATGCGGAAAAATCGTACAATCTCGGTGTGAGGTTATCCATGCTGTTGGAAATCATGACGAATTCCTCTTCCTCAGATGCATTGATCTCCTCTATGCTGTTGGTCAACCATTCCTCAAAGTCTACTGTTACCCCAGGATCATCATCCAGCCATAGCGAGGGATGGCAGTCAGGGGCATAGTATACTTTTCTTCCTTTGCTCAAAACTTTTACGGTGATCTGTGCGGCTAAATACCCACTGGATAGCACCGCAGCATCCTCAAATCCAAATCGTTGTGCCAAATCATGCTCTGCCTCCTCATAGATCCCCAATTGTACATTATTCGTTCTTGAGGTCCCATTGTTCAGACCAAATTTGTCTATACCATCTTTATATAATTCGATATAATCGGAATTTTGGAGCAGTCCTAGATAGGCTGTTCCGCCAAAAAACAGATAAGAGGCATCATCTTGGTGAATAATTCGGCCTGTAGGCTGATTCAGCTTTCGAAAAGAGGTCATGTTTATGGAAATATGATATCCAAAAATACAAAATCCTTTCAAACTGGAAATCCATCAGTTCATCCGAACATCCGAACGGTTCATCCCTAAAGATTTTTCACAGCTGTAACGGGGAATTAACTTTCCTAAAAAAACCAACATATGCGATTATTATTCTTTCTCTTTTGTTTATTACCGACCCTGTTGATGGCTCAGGAAGTTAAGGTTCAAGGCACGATCAAGAATCCCAAAAAAGTCCCCGTTCAGCATGTCAATGTATTTATTGCTGGAACCTATGATGGGGCCATCAGTGATAGTTTAGGAAATTTCCAGTTTAGGAGTTCTGCGCTTGGAAAACAGAAGATCACCTTCAGTAAAGTAGGTTATACCCAACTGGAGATGGAAGTGGAATTAAAAGACAGTCTGAATCTTCAGGTTACCCTCTACCCTATTGAAGAAATTGAAGCCATCGAGATTCGTGCCGGACAGATCATGGTGGGGAATAAATACAATGCGGTTTTATCGCCACTTGATATTGTGACGACAGCAGGAAGCATGGGGAATATTGTCGCTGCATTACAGAAACTTCCGGGAGCTCAGATTGCCGGAGAGGATGGTCGTTTAATGGTCAGAGGCGGTGATCCCACTGAAACCCAAACCTTTGTAAATGGTATTCAGGTCTTTCAACCCTATACTTCCTCGGCCAATGGTGTTCCTGTGCGTGGAAGGTTTTCCCCATTTCTGTTTAAAGGCACCAACTTCTCGACCGGAGGCTATGGTGCTGAATTTGGGAATGCCCTTTCCGGGATCTTAAACCTGAGTACCGCCTTGGAATTGGCAGAACCTAAAACAGAACTCTCTTTTTCCACCGTTGGCCTGGGTCTAAGCAATACGCAAAGTTGGAAGGACAATTCCTTAAGCATCAATGGGAGTTATACCAACCTGAAACCCTATACGTCCTTGATACCCCAAGACATCACCTGGGGAAGGCCCTACCAACAAGCATCCGGAGAAGCCATCTGGCGGAAGAAAGGAAAACAGTCTTTTTTTAACCTGTATGGCAATTATGCCTTCGAAGATTTTCAATTCGAGGACTACAGCATTGAATATGATGATCGGATAAAAACCGGTATCCGATCGCACAACGGTTATCTCAATAGCAGTTACCAACAATACCTACCCAACAATTGGACCTGGGAATCGGGCTTGGGTCTTGGATATTTTAAACAGAATCTCCAGTTTTCCAGTTTTGGAATACCTACGGAACAGTGGGGAAGCCATGTTAAAACTCTAATGCGCAAATCCATGGGCAATAAATGGCAATGGATGTTCGGGTCGGAATTCCTTTTTGAGAAATTGAAGGAGAACCTCCAAGAACCAAGTCTTCCCAGGTATAGTTATGGCTATGAAAGAAAGCAGTTGGCTGCATTTTCGGAAGGATCGTACCGCCTTTTTGCTGGATTGCAAGTGGGTCTTGGCCTGCGTTATACACAGACCTTTTCGGATCAACAATTTCTGGAACCAAGGGCATCAATAGGATATGCGATCATCCGTAACCATCAGGCGTCCTTTGCTTATGGCAGGTACCATCAGGAGGCCTCGTCTGCCATAGCCAAGTTCAAAAATGATCTCCCCTGGTCTTCCGCATCACATTATGTGTTCAACTACAGCTATATCGGAAAGGGCCAATTACTTCGGCTGGAAGCCTACTCCAAGGATTATGTGCAATTGATCACTTATGACACCCAGATTCCACAATACCAGAGTCGTTTTGAAAACAAGGGATTTGGGAGGGTAAAGGGTATTGATGTATTCTGGAGGGACGGTAAGACTATTCCATTTCTTCAATATTGGGTATCCTATTCCCTAACGGATGCGCAGAAATTGGAACGTAATTTTACACATGCGGTACAACCTACCTATGTGGCCAATCATCAACTCTCTTTGGTGGCGAAATATTGGATTAGCTCCTGGCGTTCACAGGCCAGTATAACCAATACCTACTCCTCTGGCCGTACCTATTTTAACCCTAATGAACCAGATCGTATGCCCATGACGAAGGGGCAGAATGATCTCTCCGTCAGTTGGTCCTATCTGTTGACCCAGCAGAAAATCCTGTTCTTCTCCATGACTAATGTGCTTGGAAACGAGCCTATCTATGGCTATCAATACCGTAGCCAGGCAGATGCCAATGGTCAGTTTGCGCGCAAGGCAGTTGTTCCTACGGCGAAGCATTTTGTGTTTGTGGGGTTCTTCTGGACCATCAGTAAAAACAAAAAAGACAATCAATTGGAGAACCTTTAACGGTTCATCCCTAAAAATCAACAATCCATCAGATTTGACTTGACATATAGAACAGTATCATGGAACTTTAATCGTAATTAACACTAAAACAAAAAAACATGAAAACACTAATGATTTGTTTATTAACAATATGGAGCCTTGCCGGTTTGGCACAGACCCCTTACGAAAAAGCGATGACCGAAGGTTTGGCAAGCTGGAAAGCGGGCAAATCCCAAGAAGCGATGGCGACCTTTGAACGAGTTGCGCAGGTTGAGAAGGATAACTGGATACCCAAATATTACCAAGCCATGGTGGGGATCACGAATTCTTTTATGATGACCAATAATGAGGAGAAACTGAAAGCCATTGATGCGGCGAAAGCCCTGATCCCGACAGACGAAAAAAGCTTGAATGCCGAATGGTATGTGCTGAATGCCTTGGCATTGACTTCCGAACTGACCATCGACCCAATGGCAACGGCAATGACCTTGAGCCCGCAGATCATGGAACAATATCAGAAAGCTTTATCGTTAGAGCCCAACAACCCAAGAGCGCTTTCAGGCATGGCCGACTTTTCGATGCAATCCAAAAAATACATGGGCGGAGATACGAAAGAGGAATGTAAGCAATTGGAAAAAGCGGTATCTTTATTCGACAAGGAAAAAAACGCTACCAAATTCTATCCTTCCTGGGGGAAGGAGCGCGCTGCGGCACTTTTGGCTTCCTGTAAAAATTAATTATGAAGTACTTTTTCCTGACCGTCTTATATTCCATAGTGATCACGATAGTCCTGATGTTGGTTATTGCAGGGTTTTACTTGGTCAATGATGGAACATTGGAGATTGCTTTCTTCCAATCGAAGGGTGCCCAAACCGGACTGCTTCGAGGGATTGGTCTAGGAATAGTAGGTAGTTATCTTTCCTATTCCCTACACAAGGCAATGCCAGCAGAAAATTTGGCCTGGAAAAGGTATTTATATTACTTGCTCTTGTCTTTTATAATCGTTCCAATAGTGATTTTAGGCATGAACATCCTCCTATTTACCGATGGGAGTTTGGATGGGATAAAGAGCTATATCGCTGAGCTTAGATGGGATTTCGCCCTTTTCCCTACTCTTACCTTTATCATCATTGGTACTATATTTTATGGCTTGTTCTTTTACTCCAGTTACAAAAATAAACAGATCAAAAAGCAGAAAAGCATTGCTGGGGAAGCAACAGCACAGTTAGAAACACTAAAAAACCAAATAGATCCGCATTTTTTGTTCAATAGCTTGAATGTATTGATCGGGTTGATCGAAGAAGATAAACAGAATGCCATAACCTATACCAAATCACTATCAAGCATCTATCGTTATATCCTCACCCAAAAAGACAAGGAATTAACAAGCATCCAAGAAGAACTATCCTTTGCCCGCAGCTATATTTCTCTTTTAAAACTACGTTTTGAAGATGGAATTAGTTATCAGGAAGGAATAATTGAGGATGTAAGCAAGGAAATCGTTCCTTTGAGCCTGCAATTGCTTTTAGAAAACTGCATTCAGCACAACCGCGTCTCTGAGGATAGCCCATTGACAATCAGCATCTATCAAGAAGGATCAAAATTAGTAGTATCAAATAACCTTCAGGAGAAGAATTCACCGAATCCATCCACGAAGATAGGCTTGGCGAATATTGTTGATCGATATGCGCTGTTAAGTAAAGAGGAAGTTATCATAGAGAAGTCCGATGCCTATTTTAAAGTCAAAATCCCTATTGTATGAACCTGAACGAAATTCAAGTATTGGTCATCGAAGATGAAAAGCCCGCAGCAAGATCGCTGATTCGAAAGTTAGAGCTCATGGGGTTTTCGCATATCGATATGGTCCATTCGGTTCATCAAGGGAAAATATGGTTTGCTAACCATTCCGAACCGGATCTTATTTTTATGGATATCCAGCTTTCGGATGGTCTTTCATTTGAAATATTGGAAAATCATCCTGTAGATTCTAAGATCATCTTTACGACGGCTTACAATGAATACGCTTTGAAAGCTTTTAAGTTGAATAGCATTGATTACCTCTTAAAGCCAATTGTAGAGGAAGAATTGGCCTTTGCCGTGGATAAATATCTAAAAAACCAAGACAGGGCTGATAGGCACATGTTGCATGATCTCAAACAACTGCTTGTGAAAGATCAGTTCAAGACCAGGTTCAATGTTAAGATCGGCCAACAGATCCGCTTAGTTCCTGTGGAGGACATCGAATGTATCTATGCTGAAAACAAGGGCACCTATCTGTTTACCAAGGAAGGAGATAATTTTTTGTTGGATCAACCCTTAGACAGGGTAGAAGAAGTTTTGGATCCTAAATTATTTTTTAGAATTAACCGAGGGCAGATCATTCATATCCATGCCATCAAGAACATTGCTGTTCATAGTAATTCCCGATTAAAGATCTACTTCCATAAGTTTCAGACCGAAGACGGTATTGTAAGTCGGGAGCGGGTAAATGATTTTAAAAGTTGGATCGATTAATAGAGATGGAAATTTAAAGGAATGTTCACCCCAACTCCAAAGGTAAACCCATCAATGGGCTTAAAATCCTTTTTTGTGTTGATATCAAAGCCATAACCAGCGGAGAACTCCAATAAGTTAAACAGTCCGATTCCTGCCTTCGCCGTAGCGGTATAGGGTGTAATCTCCCCTTTGATAAAAGGCCATACTGCAACATTATTTAAGTAATAAGTAACTCCTAATTCTGGGATTACTGTAGTTTTATCCATCATCCAGGTAAAATTGGCTCCTGCATCAATCTTTACATACTGGCTTTGGTTAGCTGCAAAAAGCCCCCAGGCAGAAGCCTTCAGAAAACTGCCGCTTTGATATTGATACCCAATGGAAGGCCCAAATATCCAACCCGTGTGCTGTTGGTTTCTTCGCTGTCCATATCCCAATTGTACCATTAAGAAAAGTACCAAAAATAAATAAACTGCCTTCTTCATAAGCCTCATTTTGTTGCCAATTTACAATAAAACCCGAAAGTTTTAACAATGTTTACTGTAAGTTAATATTAATCCCTTAACTTTCAATAATTTTCCAGTTGCACAATCAAATCTCTTAACACATATGAATAGAACAACAGGCTTTGCCATACAAAAGAAGTTAATATTACGTTCTTATAATCAGAACATATAACATACTGTTCCTACAGTAGATCACACACCAACACACAATGAAAATAATTAGTCCGATTAAATCAGACAGTCACCACCCGTATATGTTATGCCCTTATTGTCAAGAAGCAGATCTATATGTACGAGTTCGAAGACCATGGTGGGTGAAAAACTTTCTTTTTTTTCTCCCCCTCAGACGGTATAAATGCAATAATTGCAACCGAACCACTTACGTAAAAGTTATCAAGGGGATAAATACGTAGTTATAATTCGACAGAAGAATATTTAATGGCTTTTCGTGTAAGGAAAATATTCCTGTAATCATGGTTTTTGATTAAACTTACAATCAATTAAGCATATTACACACTAACACACATCTGCCATTATGAATCCCTACCTGAGTTCAAAAAACCAGGACTTATTGCTTTTTGCCCAAAAGCGCAAGAAGGAATATGCCTCTGCAAAACCATTTCCGAGTATTCATATCCACGATTTCTTCAATGCGGAGTTCCTGGAAGAAGTTTTAGCGGAATTTCCGGACCTCTCTAAAGGGGATAATATCGAATATAACGATCCTTTGCAAAAGAAATTTGCAGGGCAAGGCGAAGCACTTTTTGGCGAAAAGACCAAAGCATTGATGCATTACCTCAACTCTGAACCCTTTTTAAATTTCATCAATGAACTTACAGGGATTGAGGAGCAGTTGTTCAGTGATTCGTATTTCTCAGGAGCAGGTCTCCATGAGATCAAACCAGGTGGATTATTAAAAGTGCATGCCGACTTTAATAAACATCCGGTAAATAATCTGGATCGTCGAGTGAACTTTATTGTGTACCTGAATAAGGATTGGAAGGAGGAATATGGAGGGCATTTTGAACTATGGGATAAAGAAATGAGCCAATGTGTGAATAGATTTTTGCCTGTATTCAATTCCATTGCCATATTTTCAACCACATCCATTTCCTATCATGGGCATCCAAATCCATTAACCTGTCCGGCAGATCGCAGCAGAAAATCATTGGCCTTGTATTATTATTCGAATGGACGCCCTGATGAAGAAGCCATTGCGTTCAAGGATGGTCATAACTCCATTTTTGTAAAAAGGAAAAATGATGCTACGGATTCTCAGGATTGGGATGCGTATGCTGAAAGGAAGCGGAAGAAACCCCTATTAAAAAGGATATATCGCAAGATCTTTGGATAAAAAGAGCGATATTTATCCTTATGAGCAATATTACCCTTAAGGAGCTGGCGAAAAAACTGGAACTTTCGGTATCCACTGTTTCCAAAGCCTTGAATGATAGTTTTGAAATCAGTGAGGAAACGAAGGTTCGGGTTCGAGCGATGGCAGAGAAATACCATTATCGCCCGAATATATTGGCCAAAAGCCTAAAGATGGGTAGAAGCAATACCATAGGCGTCATTATCCCTTATCTATCCAATCCTTTTCAGTCGCAGGTGTTGGAAGGGGCCCATCAGGCGGCCTATGAAAATAATTTCAAATTGGTTTTCATGCAGAGTCGTGAGAATTCCAAGATGGAACAGGATGCCCTGAAAACCTTCCGGCAGCAAAACATCGATGGGATCATCATTACCCCAGCAGCAGAAAGCCATATCAAAACCCTGAAACAATATAACCAGGAGTTCCCCATCGTATTGGTAGATCGGATTGATTTTGAATTGGACACCTTTAAAATCGGGGTGAACAGCGAGAAGGGAGCCTATGATGCCACCCAACATTTGATCGATATGGGTAGAAAGGAAATCCTTTTGTTATGTGGTAAGAACATTGGCATCAATAAGGATCGTATTGCGGGTTATAAGAAAGCGCTTTTGGCGAATTATATACCGTTGGATCCCAGCAACATTATACAGGTGGAATACGGACAGACCCGAGAGGAATTGATTAAAAACCTGCGTATTTTATTGGAGCGGAGAATAAAAGAATTGGACCATCCCATTGGCCTCCTCGGTACAACGGATACCCTTACGGTTGCCAGTTTAGGGATTCTTTCCCAATTAAACCTTCAAGTTCCTTCGGAAGTGGCTGTGATTGGTTTTGCCAACACCGAAATGGCAGAATCCTTAAACCCTTCCCTATCGACCATTGTACAACCGGCCTTTGAAATCGGATATCTCGGCGTCAGCAAATTAATAGAAACCATTATATCCAAAAACCGCTTTGAAATGGAATTTAACACTACGATGCTCGAAAGCAGGATTATCGAAAGGAAATCGACTAAAGCTTAACCTGCTTCATCTTAGGCACCAATAATTTCATGATAAACCAGGCGATGAGATAAGCCACGGCACAATAGGAAAAGACGAGCATATAGCCTTTATCAATCCCATTAGCCACCGTTTCCCCTTGTTTGGTTAAGTATTTTAGGAATTCGTCGATATTTGCGACATTGAATTTCTCAAAGAAGGCTTTTCTGGTATCTACATTCGCAATCTCCGGATACTTTTCAAGTAGGTTCACCCCATTAACCTTGCTCCAATGCGTTTCAGCATAATCGAATAATTTCCCAGAATAGATGTTGATGAAGAAGGATCCCAATCCACCTGCCAAACCACCGATACCGGTTACCGTAGCGATGGCTTTTTTAGGGAACATATCCCCTACTGTGGAGAAAATATTAGCTGACCAAGATTGGTGCGCCGCTGCACCTATACCGATCAGGATGGTCGGCACCCAAAAGGACAAATGTCCGTAAGGCTGGGCAAGAAGGACCAATAAAGGAAAGAAGGCAAAAATCAGCATGGCACGCATCCTTCCTTCGTAGGCATTCATGCCCCGATTAATGAATAAGGATGGCAACCAACCTCCGATCAGGGATAGCATGGTAATACTGTACAGCACAAAGAGCGCCAATTGACCGCTCCATTCGGAGGATTTAATGCCATATACCGAACTCAGATAGGCCGGCATCCAAAACAGGTAGAACCACCAAACACCATCCGTCATAAATTTACCCACAGCGAATGCCCAGGTTTGGCGATGTTTTAAACAATTTAAGATGGAGACTTTTCCCTGGGTTACAGGAACTGTCTGTTCATTTTCTGCAGGGGGGATATCATCCTGTTGGATATAGGCCAATTCTGCCTCATTCACTTTGGGATGCACTTCGGGTTTATCATACATAAATACCCAAAATCCCATCCAAACAAAACCTAAAGCACCAATGATGATAAAGGACATTTCCCATCCATACCATTTGGCTATCACAGGAATACTTAATGGAGCCGCCAAAGCTCCGATGGTAGAACCGGCGTTGAAAATACTGGTGGCGAATGCACGATCTTTTTTCGGGAAATATTCCGCTGTGGTCTTGATCGCCGCGGGGAAGTTTCCAGCCTCACCGATAGCAAGGACAAAGCGCACAAAAATAAAGAGCACCACACTGACATTGACTACCCTGGAGAAATCATGAATGCCAGCAATCACCTCTTTTGCTCCTTCGAAGCCCACAAACCATTCACCTGCAATTATACCCGAAGTTGCAATCCCACAAAAGGCATGTAGGATAGCTCCCACCGACCAGATCGCAATTGCCCATAAAAAGCCTTTTTTGGTATCCAACCAATCTACAAATCGACCCGCAAAAAGCATCCCGACGGCATAAAAAATAGAGAATAACGCTGTGATCAATCCGTAATCATTGTTCGTCCAGTGGAATTCGGGAGCAATAAAATCTTTCCAGGTTAGGGAGAGTACTTGTCGGTCTAAATAGTTAATGGTTGTAGCAAAAAACAATAATGCGCATATGGTCCAACGGTATTTTCCAGCTTTTTGAGGGTTCATTAGTTTTGTAATTGGTAAGATGTTTAGGTAAATGCAAAACATCCTGTATAATAAAATCCAATTTGCTAATAAAAGTTCAAATAAAAAAGACCTAATTACGCGAACGTTTTCGGAACATTTCGAAATCGATTTCGCAATAAAAGCAACAATTAACCCATTTCTAATGTTAACTTGTTGACAAATTATGTCTTATATGAAAACTACATTTGAAAGCAGATACGCAATCGGTCCTAAAGAAACGAGAACCTTGGATAACCAGGGACTTCGGGAAAACTTCTTGATTGAGCAGTTGTTCTGGGAAGATCGTGTACATTTTGTTTACTCCCATTTTGATCGCTATATGACTGGCGGTGCTATGCCCGTTCAGGAAAAGGTAAAATTGGAGACGATCAATGAACTACTGAAAGAGCCTTTTTTCTTGAGCAGAAGAGAGATCGGTATCATCAATGTAGGCGGCGATGGACAGATAGAGGTAGATGGTGAAACCTATGAATTGGGTTTTAAGGAAGCGCTTTATATTGGACAGGGCGCCCAAGAAGTTTATTTCAGCAGCCATAATGCGGCAAAGCCAGCCAAGTTTTACCTGAATTCTACGCCAGCACATAGGTCCTATCCTACAAAAAAAGTAACCAAGGAACAGGCGAACAAAATCGAAGTGGGAAGCTTAGAGACGGCCAACCATCGCATCATCAATCAGATGTTATTGCATACCGTATTGGAAACCTGCCAGCTGCAGATGGGAATGACCGAATTGCAGGTAGGTTCCGTATGGAACACCATGCCGGCGCATACCCATGATAGAAGAATGGAGGTTTACTTTTATTTTGATATTCCCGAAGGACAGGCAGTCACTCATTTTATGGGTCCTGTAAATGAAACCAGGCATATCTGGTTGGGAAATGACCAAGCCGTGATTTCACCACCATGGTCAATACATGCTGGTGCTGGAACCAGTAACTATACCTTTATCTGGGGAATGGCAGGCGAAAACCTGGATTATGACGATATGGACAAAAGTCCGATTACGGAACTGAAATAATCATGAAAACATTTTTAGGGGTTCTATTTCTTTTTGTTTTAGCTGTCTCGGCCTTTGCCCAAAAGCAGATCATTGTCCAAAATCCTTCTGCACATGCCAGAAAGGAATTGATTTCCATTCCTTTTCAGAAATTCAAGGCAAGCTTTTCAGTAGATACCGTTTTTTCAATAAAGGATGAGCAGGGAAATGAATTACCCCATCAATTGGAAAAACTAGGACAATCTTCCCCACAGAATGTGTTGATTTTAGTGGATCTAAAGGCGAAGGAAAAAGTAAAGCTTTCTGTTAGTGCAGCGAGCGGGAAAGTTTATCCAGCCAGAACCTATGCACGCTATGTTCCTGAGCGCTACGATGATTTTGCTTGGGAAAACGATGTGGTTGCTTTTCGGATGTATGGCAAAGCATTAGAAGGAAGACCTGATGATGCACAAGGCATGGACTATTGGGCAAAAAGAACAGATAAATTGATCATTGATGCCTGGTATAAGTCTGGAGATTACCATAAAGACCATGGCGAAGGCTTGGATTATTACTCGGTCGGACAGACCTTGGGAATAGGCGATATAGCCTTTTTTCCAGAAGGAAAACCCCATTATAGCAAACATTATCGAAGTTTCAAGCTATTGGACAACGGTCCATTAAGAAGTACTTTTCTGCTTATATATGAGCCCGAAAATATCCAAGGCCAGCAGATAAAATTGCAAAAGCAGATCAGTTTGGATGCAGGAAGTCATTTCAACCGCATCGAATTATCCATGCACAATGCAAGTACAATTACCACACCCTTTGTTATCGGCTTGGCAAAACGAAAGGAAAAAGAGCCTTTGTTCCTTTTGGGAAAAGGGAACCGTAGTTTATCCTATTGGGAACCCGAGATCAATAAGAGCGGAAGAACAGGAGTTGCCATCATCATTCCATCAGGAAAAGTAGAATTTATAAACGACAAGCCAGAACAATTTCTATTGAAGAGCGAGGCAAAAAATAATCGTCCTTTTGTTTATTACAATGGTGCCACGTGGAACAGGGCAGGAAAAATTACGGATGAAAAGGCTTGGGCAAAGGCAGTAGAAAGCGAAAAAGAAAAAATTGAAAAACCATTAAAAGTCACTATAAAATAAACGATATGTCGGTATTAAAAACATTTGATCTTAGTGGAAAAACCGCTTTGGTAACAGGCTGTAAGCGAGGGATTGGCAAAGCAATTGCCGAAGGATTGGCGGAAGCCGGAGCGGATATCATCGGTGTTTCTGCAAGTCTGGAACGCCAAGGTTCTGAGGTGGAAAAATCTATCCAGCAAATGGGAAGGAAGTTTTTCGCGTATCAATGTGACTTTTCAAATAGAACTGCACTTTATCAATTTATTTCGGAGGTAAAGCAAGACCATCCACAGATCGATATCCTGTTCAATAATGCGGGCAATATCCTCCGAAAACCAGCAGCAGAACATCCTGATGAATATTGGGATGAAATTATAGAGATCAATCAGAACGCACAATTTATCCTCACTCGAGAGATTGGGAAGGAAATGATTGCTCGTTCATCCGGTAAAATTATCTTTACGGCGTCTTTATTATCCTTTCAGGGCGGAATCAATGTGCCGGGCTATGCAGCCTCCAAGGGTGCGATTGCCTCCATGACCAAGGCTTTTGCGAATGAATGGGCTTCCAAGGGGGTCAATGTCAATGCGATCGCGCCTGGCTACATTGCAACAGACAATACTGAGGCCCTACGCAACGATGCTGATCGATCGGCTTCGATTTTGGGCCGTATCCCTGCCGGCAGATGGGGGGACCCAGAAGATTTCAAAGGTCCCGCTGTATTTTTAGCATCTGCAGCATCCAATTATGTTCATGGAACCATCCTTACCGTGGATGGTGGCTGGATGGGAAGATAGGTTTAGGTCTTCCCTCCATTTTTTATTTCAATTCCTTTAATCTGGTCAAGCCTTCCAGGAAATAATAATCGGCATAGACCAATGGTCCATCGATCTCAGAGTTGTGGGGAAGACTCCCTACACAGTGTTTCAACAGAAAACCACCATTCTCCCCATATCCCGCAAAGTATTCAGGCCCGGAAAGGGTTTCCAATGTTTCCTTGGCGAAGTTTAAATAGGCTTTTTTATCCTTGCCTTTGGAGAAAGTCGACAGTTCGATCAATGCGGAGGCTACAATAGCTGCTGCCGAAGCATCTCTAGGGATGTAATTCAAGTTCCGTTTCGAAAAATCAACTACTGGCGTATATCCTTCCTGCCCAGCATTGAAATCCCAGTTCGGGATCTTATCCTTTGGTAGGTTTGGGTGGTTCATATAGAATTTGGCCGCCTTTTGCGCAGTTTCCAGGTACTCCGGTTTTTTGGTCTCTCTATACATCATCGTGAATCCATAGATTGCCCATGCCTGTCCTCGTGCCCAAGTGGAATTATCGGCATAGCCTTGACTTGCTTGTCTATGGACTACATTTCCCGACAGGTCATAATCCACCACATGATAGGTGCTGTAATCCGGTCTGAAATGGTTCTTCATGGTTTTATCGCCATGGCTGATCGCCACTTGCCTGAATTTGGGATCTCCCGTAAGGTCGGATACATAACAAAGCATTTCCAGGTTCATCATGTTATCAATAATAACAGGGTATTTCCAAGGTTTGGATTTGTCCCAACCACCTTTAGAATCCCAGGATTTTATCAAGCCTACCTTAGGGTCATAACGTTTTAAAGCCGTATTTGCCGAATAGATGATCAAATCTTTATAGGTTTTAACCTTCGCGGGATCGTCCAGGTATTTGATGGCATTACCATAGGAGCAATACATCACAAAACCAATATCGTGGTTTACGGTAAAATCCTTTGCTTTTTCCAACGCCTCAGTCCATCGAATGGCAGCATTCTTTGTCTGTTCATTTCCAGATTGATGGTACAAAAACCATAGGGATCCTGGGAAAAACCCACCGGTCCAATCCCATTCATTGGTTCCCACGAGTTTACCTGATTTATTGGTCGTTCTTGGAAATAACTTGATTGCATCCGCTTCTTTCGTCAGAAATTCATACTGCTTCTCGGCTTTTACAAAGCTTTCCTTAATAAAAGATGGCGGCTTTGCTGCCATACTTATTAACAACAGGGATGCTACGGCTGCAACGCCTGTTTTTTTGAATTTATGGAGGTTGATTCTCATAGTTTATATTTTTAGTTGATTAGCAAAGTCTATTCTTTAATAAGTTACGTAATAATCTTTGGGAAATACTTCGCCGGAAAAAGCCTTTTGAGAAGTCCATTTCTCGGCTGGGCTGCTCCAGAATTCATCAGAAGCAGGCAGTCCCAATGGCAAGAAAGCTAAAGAAGCCTCATATAGCGAGCCGACATTGGTATAGTAGTCGGCTAAATTACCTTGTTTATCTGAGGTAAATCCAAGCACTAACCAGCCATGTTTATCGTAGATATCATGTTGGTAGATGTTTTTCATGGTGGCTGTTAGAGCAGCCCTTACCTGCCCAGGTTTTAGATCCTTCGGTAATTTTTTCTCCAATGCCACTTGCGCTAAGGGTTGGAAACCTCCATTTCTGTAGGTAGAGCTCCGGCCGATGATCGGAAAATAACCCTCCGGCGAGATCAATCTTTCCAAATGGGTAGCATATCGCTGCATGCGCTTGTAGGCTCTATCGTATTTTTCTTGGTAATCCCCAGCTTTTAAATTCTGTCTTAGGGTTTCCACCAACATGCAATGGATCACATAGCCATTGTAGTAATCGAAGGAAAAGGATTTTCCATCGCTGTACCATCCATCGCCAACATACCAATCCGTATCAAAGGTATCAACCGCATGATCTATTTTTGTTCTTTCCGGTTCTACCCCGACACTATACAGAAAACTCTCGGTCATAGCGGCAAACAGGATCCAATTATTCGGACCAGGTTTTATCCAACGGATATGTTTGAATTCGGTGATCAGCTGATCTTTTGTTTTTTGAGGAAGGGGATCCCATAGGGCTTTAGGAGCACGCATAAACGCTAAGGCAAGGTGGGCTGCATCAACCAAGGTCTGAGAGGACTTGTCCCTCCAGGCAAAATAATCGGGAGAATTCGGATCTACACCATGAATCAGGCCTTGGATGGTCTGCTCCCTAAACTTTTTTCTAAGCTTGCCTTCGGAAGTATTATCATCGGGTAATGCCAGCCATGGTGCAATACCAGCTATCAATCTGGCAAAAGCTTCCAGGTAGCCCACTTTCGGATTGCGGCCATCAAAACTGCTGGAAACAATCATTGGCATATTTATCTGAAAAGTACCTTTACTAATGTTCTCCAGAATTGGATTGGCCATCTTCTCCACCACAGAAACCCAATAGGCCCGATCATCTACTTGTTTATGATCAGGTAAATGGTTTTTTGAAAAAGGGTCTACTTTGCTAGTTGCCTGGGCCCTCTGCATGGTTAATCCTGCAAATAATAATCCTGCCTGTTGTAACCAAGTCCGTCTTTTCATGATTTTGCGTTATAATGGAGTTCCAATTTAATAAGCATTTAACAATAAAAGATGTTTTATTCACGAAAACGATTTCTTAATTAAATTAAGGGAATTGGGATTTTACTTTGTAAGTTTAGTATTCATCCTCATAACCTATAAATTATTCCATGCAAAGAATCTATCTACCTATCTTATTTTTGCTGAGCATTTTTAACATCGAGTCGAATGCCCAGAGCAATTCAGCATATATGATCAAAGCAGATCGCCCTGCCGAATTTTGGGAGGAGGCATTTCCCTTGGGAAATGGTCAAACGGCGGCCATGGTTTTTGGTGGAATATCCGAAGAGTTGATTCAACTCAACGACCATACCTTATGGTCCGGAACCCCAGATCCGGGCAACAATCCTGCTGCAGCGGGTCTATTGCCTGTATTGAGGAAACAGATTTTTGCGAAGGAATATGCAAATGCAGAGGCTACCTGGCGGAAAATGCAGGGACCGTATTCGGCCAGGTATCTTCCTTTGGGTGACTTGCAACTTCAATTTGACCATCAAACCCAAGAGGCTAAGAATTATTTAAGAACATTGGATATCCAACAAGCCGTAAGCACGGTTAGCTATGAAGTGAATGGGATTACCTACGAACGATCAGCTTTTATCAGTCATCCCGCGAAAGCATTGATCATTCATATTAAAGCAGACGAGAAAAAAAGTGTCAGTTTTCGTGTAAGGATGAGCAGCAAATTAGAGGCTTCCTCAAGCATCGTATCCGATCAATTGATATTAAAAGGCCGTACGCCATCCATCGTTGCGCATCGGAATTATTTCCCCGAGCAAGTCGTATACAAGGAAAAGGAAGGGATGCTATTTGAGGCCAAACTGGCCATCAAACATAAAGGAGGTACCCTGAAAACTAATGGGGAATTTTTGGAAGTTAAAGATGCAGATGAGGCCACCCTTTATCTCACAGAAAACACCAGCTTCAATGGATTTGATAATTCTGCTATGGCAGATGGAAAAGATCCTGGAAAAGAAGCAGCAAAGAAAATGAAATTGGTGCTGAAAAAGGATTATCAAACCTTAAAGAGAGAACATAGCAGCGATTTCCGCCGATTATTTGATCGGGTTGAATTTGAATTGGGTGTTTCCATGGATCAGAATAACCTGATGACGGTTGATCGAATTCGGAATTTTGAGAAAGATCCCACGGATTTTCAATTACAGACCTTGCTCTTTCAATTCGGCCGCTACCTGTTGATTTCCAGTTCTCGACCAGGCAGCCGTCCTGCCAACCTGCAGGGCATCTGGAACGATAAGGTTCAACCGCCATGGGGCAGTAACTATACGATCAATATCAATACCGAAATGAACTATTGGCTAGCGGAAAATAGTAACTTATCCGAATGTCATCAACCGCTATTGGATTTTATTGGGGAACTGGCCGTAAACGGAAAGGAAACTGCGAAAGTAAATTATGGAATCCATGAAGGTTGGGTCGCCCATCATAATTCAGACCTTTGGGCGAAAACCTCCCCCGTTGGAAACTTCGATCAGGACCGGACCTATTATCCGGAGGCTTTCTGTTGGCAAATGGGCGGAGCTTGGCTTTCCCTCCATCTTTGGGAACATTTCCAATATACCCAAGATAAAACGTTCCTATCCGAAAAAGGCTATCCACTGATGAAGGGTGCTGCACAATTCATGATGCATTGGCTAGTGGAAGATCCCGAATCAGGGTTCCTGGTAACTGCCCCTTCCAGCTCACCCGAAAACCATTTCAATTATCAAGGAAAAGGGTATAGTATTGGAAAAGCTACTACCATGGATATTTCCATTGTTCGGGAACTTTTTACTGCGGTGATCCAAGCTTCAGCGGAACTAGGATCAGATGCGCAATTTAGAAAGGAACTGATTGGGTTTAAGGAGAGGTTATATCCATTTCAGGTTGGCAAATATGGACAATTGCAGGAATGGTCGGAGGACCTGGATGATCCCAAGGATACTCATCGACATATCTCCCATCTTTTTGGTCTTTTTCCTGGAACACAGATTTCCCCCGGTTTTTCGGATGATCTGGTAAATGCGGCGAAACAAACCTTGGCGCATCGGGGTGACGTGAGTACGGGTTGGAGCATGGCTTGGAAAATGAATTGGTGGGCGAGATTAAGGGATGGTGATCGGGCATATCAAATACTGAACAAATCCTTCGGGTTTTTAGAGCCTGTTGAAAAGAAGGTGGAAAAAAGACGATCGGGAGGCGGTTTGTATAGCAATATGTTCAGTGGGCATCCTCCTTTTCAGATTGATGCGAACTTTGGGGTAACCGCGGGAATTATCGAAATGCTGATGCAGAGTCATTTAGGTGAAATACGGCTCCTACCTGCCTTGCCAAGTGTTTGGAAAAATGGAAGGATAAAGGGTATTAAGGCTAGGGGTAATTTCGAACTGGATATGGAGTGGAAAGATGGGGAGATTGTAAGGTTAGAGGTAATTTCGCTGGCCGGGAAAGACTGTAACCTGCTGTTCCCGAATAGGGTAAGGTGGAAATCAAAGAATCAAACAGGAAACTCCTTTCAGTTCAAAACCAAGAAAGGAGAAAGGTATGTTTTTGAGAAGATCTAATCTTAGATCTTCTCAAAGTATGGCAATCTTTTCAGCGGAACATCGATCTTGATGGATTTCCCACCTTTGTGTATTTTTCCAAGATCGTCTTTCCATCTACCTTTAGGCAGTTTGACCAGGCGACTATCTTCTTCTGTTATAATCGGAGCGACCAAGAATTTATCGCCAAGCATAAACTGATCCTTGCAGGTTTCAAATCCTTGATTAGGGAATTCGTACTCCAGGTGTCTTACTATTGGCTCTCCAGTTTTACTGGAATATTTTGCCAGGTCTAAAATATAGGCTCCAAATTTTTCATGCAGTTTGGCCATGTTCTTGGTGATCTCCAGGTGTTCCTGATCCAATATTCGCCAAGGTGCCACCGAAAATTGCATCATCGGCATCAGGGCATGCACCTGGGCAGAGCGAACAATCAATTTCTGATTGAATTCATTTTCTTTGATATTCAGAAAAGTGGCAAAATTCCCGCCTCCGATCATATCCGGACAGGTATAGGCATAGCCCAAAAGACCTGAAGCGAGCATATCCGGAATCAACATCTGCATTGCCCGCCAGGAGTAGGCTTTATCGCCCAATCTCTGTACCAAGGGCTGATTACCCATTTTCCATCCTGAACGGTATTCATTAAACGGAAACTCCAATCCTATTTTTGCCCAAGCCATGGTATGGTCTATGGATAATGCACTGCTGTCAAAGCTTGCCAATCGATCCATCCTGTAGAATTCATTGTCGCCGGCATCAAACTTAAACCCATCGATACCATAATCTTGTTGCATCTTCTTCAGTTTGCCCACAAAATAGGCTTTGGCGTCAGGATTTGTAAGATCAAGACAGGCGCTTTTACCATTCCACCAAGAAATGATCGCCGGGCTTTTTGTTGCCTTTTCCTTGATCAGATAGCCTATGGCGGAAAGTTCCCTATACTCCGGACTATCAGGGCTTATAAACGGACAAATCCATAACATGACCTTGAAACCCATATCATGAAGCTGTTTGACCATCGCTTTAGGGTCAGGGAATTTCTCTGCCCGAAAATCATAATTTCCATAATAGCGCTGCCAGTTATCATCGATCATTAATACCCCTGTTGGAAAATCATTATCAACGATAGCCTTTGCATATTTTAGGATATCCTCCTGGTTTTGATTGTACATCAATTCGATCCAGGTATTATATTGAGGCTTTAGGAAAAAGAGGGAATCGGGAAGAATCGGGTTTGCTGGGAAGTACAATTTGCTGGCTGCCATATAAGCTGATCGAAGGGTATTCCCCTCCGTTTGCAATTTTAGATCTTCGTATTTGGAGACTACTTCGATGCTCTTTTCTTCGGTTATCTGAAATTTGAATGGCTTATCCGCCCAAAGGAACCTCCCTTTATTCGAAATCAATAAGGGCACAACTTGATTATTGAGGTTCTGATATTCCAGGTCAAAGCCTTTGGTTTCCTTTTCAAATGGCATGGTGGATCCTAGCGCCACTGCCCCACCCCACCAGTATTCCTTTGGTTGGGGAATGATGTTGATGCTTTTGGTTTGGGCAAAAACAGAGGTGAAAGCCAGGGTTGTTAATAGTATGGCTAAAAAAGAAGTTCTTTTCATGTGTGATTTTTTATTTTTTCAATTCCTTAATCCAAATATTCTTAAAATCTACCGGCTGACCCTCACTCTGAAGTGCGATGAATCCACTGCTAAGTAACTTGCCATCGATTTTTATTTTCGGATCATATCCATTGGCGGTACCACCGCCTATTTGGGGCTTGGCATACTGCAGAACCGTATCTCCATTAATGATATGTTTGATCAGAGAATCTCCCAAAACAATTAATTCTCCTTTTACCCATTGATCTCCATCATAGGTTTTGGAGGTTGAATTCAAGCAATGGGTAGAAGCTATTTTTCCTTGATAAACCACATTGGTTCCTGGAGAGCACATATTACCGGTTGGCCTGGGCTTTCCATCAGAAAGTCCACCCAACAATTGCATTTCTACAGAAATTGGCCAGTCTTGCTCCTTTAACATGCCTCTCGGATCTTGGGAATGGAACATCACCCCGCTATTCCGAAGGGTATAGGAAGGGGCTCCACGATGCAACTCTCCAACAAACCTATACTCAAATTTTAAGTGATAATAGGAAAAAGGCTTTTTATAGTATAAGTGGCCAAATTGGTCGTTGAAATCACCATACTGGTCATATCGGATTTTAATAATACCATCCTCAACCCGAAAGGTATTTCCAAAGTTTTCGCCTTCTTCATGGTGATGAATCTTCACGAACCAATCCTTAATGTCCTTTCCATTAAATAGAGGCTTCCAACCATTATGATCGTTTTGGGACTTATTGCCCGCACAACCGATAGCGAATAAAGAAAAAATGATAAAAGATAAAAAAACACGTTTCATGAATAAGAAATATAAAGATTAAATTAATTTCAATTCAGTACTAGTTTGTGTTTGTTTTAATAGGTTCTGTAAAGATAGGATTTTAAAGGAATAAATTCCTTTAGTAGGGAGCATTAATTCCAGGAAGTGATAATCTGACATAGATAATATAATAGCCTACTTAGTTCGAGGTAAATCGGGGCTGTAAGCACTTTTCAAGGGAGTTGTAAGTGACTTAAGTCACTTACAACTCCCTTGAACCCAGTCTCCAACAATTAGAGAAAGTTTTGTCCTTTAATTCAATTCATCTGGAAAAGGAACTTTTTTACCACTAACTTTAATAACGGGCATTTGTGCCTCCCATCTTTTTAATTGATCGCTTAGGATCTTGCTTAATGCCCTTAGCTCTTTTGGGTTTTTATCCGATAGATCATTCATCTCCCCAATGTCTTCTGTTATATTATACAATTCCAATTTCCCTTTTTTCATTTCATAGACCAGTTTGAAATCTCCTCTTCGGATAGCTGAGAAAAAGTTTATTCCAGGACCATCAGGAACAGTCCATTTATTGGGGATATGCCAAATCAAACTCCTATTTTTCCAAGAACCATCTGTCTTGCCTTTGGTCAAACTTGCCAAGCTCTTTCCATCTATATTTTTTTGAACCAGGGAGTAATCTTTAATATGGGCATACTCAAGAATGGTAGGGAAAAGATCTTCGATAATTACAGGAACATCCGAAACTCTTTCTTTTCCATCCTGAACGTCCTTGATCAATAAGGGCACCCGAATCCCACCTTCATAAATAGAGCCTTTGCCGGCACGCAAGGGTAAGTTTTGGGTATGATTCGCTCCAGACCGCATCGGTTTAAGGCTCAGTCCTCCATTGTCACTTAAAAATATAATAACCGTATTTTCATATACCCCTTTTTCTTTAAGCACATGGATGATGTCGCCAATACTCTTATCGAATCCTTCGACAAGTGATGCATAAGCTGCTTCCGTAGCGTCCAAACCATTGCCTAAATACTTTTGGACAAATCTTGGGTCGGGCTGGATCGGAACATGAACAGCATAGTTGGAGAAATTCAAGAAAAACGGTTCCCCTCGTTTTATGGGTTCGGAGATGGCTTTAATCGCTTCTAATGTTAGGGCTTCTGTGAGAAATGTTTCGCTACCATAATATTCCATCAAATCGGGAACGGCTTGAAGGCTTGCTTTCCCTGGCATATTCCCATAATGCTGTTGGGCGTAATAACTCTGTGGATGTCCTGCTGAATGTCCTGCCACATTCACCATAAAACCTACGTTTTTCGGACTTGCAGCAGGTGTACCTGCCGATCCCCAATGTGCTTTTCCAACATGGATCGTATAGTAGCCATGATCTTTCAATATCATAGGGAAAGGGGTAGCATGAAAGGTTTTTGGTATGTTTGGATCTGGGCTCATCCCGTTGATATTCCAATCTGGAGGGGTTAATAGGTCATCTGGATTGTCCGTGGGTTTATTCGCCAATGGATGGGTCCAGTTTGTAATTCTGTGATGGGCAGCATTCACACCGGTCAACATACTTACCCTGGAAGGTGTACAAACAGGTGTAGCATAGGCATTGGTAAATTTTGTGGATTCTTTAGCCAGTAACTCCAGGTTAGGGGTATGGAATTTCTTATTGATTGCTGTTTTTCCTTTATAAAATGGAACGGAAATATCCTGCCAGCCCAAATCATCAACAAAGAACACCACAATGTTGGGTTTATCTTTATTCTGTGCAAAAGATGGAAAGATCTGAAGGATAAGGATAATAAGAAAAAATAGTTTATAGGTTATTTTGGAGGTTTTCATAGTCAATTAGGAAAATTCGGTAGATTGCTTTTTCCTAATTTAAGTTTTAAATTGAAATGAAGAAAATATATTCTTCATAAAAAAGCTGTCATCAGGAATTTTCCGGGTTGCTAAGACAGCTGAGAATTAAAAAATGTAATGTAGCAGTTTTGCTTTAGTTCACGTTGAAGTAATACAATTAATTCTAATTTAAACTTATATCTATGAAAAATTTAATGGTCTCGCTTGTTGTTTTTAGCTCTTTATTCCATCTCGCCTGCGAAAAGGATAGGAATAATAAAAACATTTCAGCCTGCGCTTTATCTATGAAACATAAATTTGAAAAGGAACTTGTGTGTACAGAAAAGGGTACTATGGAAAGTAATTTATATGAGGGTATCTATAATAATCAAAAAGTTTATTTTGTAGATATTATGTGTCCTAGTTGCAATACAGCAGCTCCTCAATTTGGATATACTTGTGATGATAAAAAGGTAATGTTTGAAGAGTTTTCTAAGGTGAAGGATATAAAACAAGTGTATAATAGCTGTACGAAGGAGTTTAAGGAATAATAAATGGATTATAAAAAAAGCAGGTGTCTAAAAAGTCACCTATTTCGGTTTTATTGCTTTTGCAATTTCAATCCTGATTTCATTTTTGGGTTTTAGCAGAAAGTCTATATTTTGTGATTCTGATGTTCAGGCAGGGTTGTGGTGTCGGCAGTCGTTTGATGGATGGGTGATGAACTAGTCTTCGGTGCTGATCTGTGTATTGTAGGCCGGTTTAAGCTGACCATTCTTCATGTGGTCCACTTTCATCCGCATGAACACTACATCGGTATCGGTCCTACTATAACTGTTGCGATATCCCAGTACTTCCTGTTGCTCCTCATATTTCTCCAATCGGGCCAGATAGTCCTCTTCAAGATTCCTCAGCTGTTTAACGGTGGATTTATCCACTCTTTTGAGCCTGGCATTGATCGCTTTGATCTTTTCCTTCAGTTGGATACTATCAATGGCCCTGCTGACCTCTTGATGCCCTAATTAAGTTGGTCTTTGGCGATCTGTACGTCGATATCCGCAAGGACCGAAGCGATGTTCGCCTCCAGTTTTACCTTATTCTTCTCCATCGATCTCTTCCAAACAAAGATATAGCGACCAGAAGCCGATTCGATCTTGGAACCTTTTACAAACTGGACTTTCAGCTGACATATTCCATATTATGCAGCATCCGAACAATCCTGGCAAACAGCTCCTGTATCTGTCCCTTAAGATGCTTTCCCCTGAAATAATTGATCGTATGGTAATCCGGTGGACTGTTCTCCGAATGCAACATGAAACGATGTTCTCGTGAAGGGCACGCTCGATCTTGCGGCAGGAATACATATTGCTCAAATAGTCGTAGAACTATACCTTGATGAGCATCCTGGGATGGAAACTGGTCGTGTGATATGTTCAAGATCCAACCGTTCTACAACCTCACTCACCAACAGAAACGGATGGTTCAATGGGATACGCTCGAAAATATTCTCAGGAAAAAGCCTCAGACTATTGGCGGAAAGCGCTTTGAATTGTATGTTTCACATATTTTTTTGGGTGCACCTTAAGATACAAAATCTTGGGAACAAAAAACAGAAAAATCCTTCCATTTTTTAATGACGGAGTTCTTTTTTAAGAGACCTTTTTAGACAGCCTGTTTTTGTGCACCCGCTGGTACAGAACTCGAACTCCTTTTTGGATGATTTAAGACAACTAAATCAATTGAAAGGCATTGATATTCAGAATGTTAAATAAATTTTTAAATTTATGCCCGTGAACTATTATTCCATGAATTTTAGTCCACTAATTCCCATCTCTTTTCGAGTAAATGTTCTAATCGATCTATTTCATCGCAGTACATCGTCTTTTTCCTTGTTCCGAAATAAAGAATATTTTCCATCGGATGATTGCCTTCCCAAACCAATATTATTTTCCCTGAAGCAATGGCTTCTCTGCAAAGAAAATCGGGAACAATCGAAAAACCCTTACCCTCGCTCAAACAACGAATAATGGAACTGATATTGGGTACAATGTAATTCGGACTAAAATCGGGATGCTCACCAAAGTGCTTCAACCAGAAATTCTTTAAATGCTCCATATCCGCCGCCGTGCTGTACCAAAGTTGCTTTTTTAGTAAATCGGCTGCTGCTTTTATTTCATTCTTTTGTAATAGCCTTTCCAGTGCAGTCGTGTCGGTTTCACTGCCGGCAATCAGCACAATCCTTTCCTTAGAAAACGGACGATATACCAAATTTTGTTGATCGCCTTTTTGCGGCGTAATAATCAAGTCGAGCAAACCGCTGTCCAAATCGTGCTGCATTTGCGGGTATTCACCAAACTTAATAATCAGGTTAAACGGCAATCCGGAAATATGCTCTTCCAATGTGTATTGAAAAGTCTCAAAACACATGCCCACGCTGATTGTGGCACGCTCATCCTGTGAATGTTTATGAAAATGTTCCTCGCCCGTTTCCAGTTTCTTTAGCGGATCTAAAATATAGTTATATAGGATTTTTCCTTTTTCCGTGGGCACCATTTTTCGTGCAGAGCGATCAAATAATTTATAACCCATAAAGGCTTCCAGTGAGTTCAAATGCAGGCTTACGCCGGGTTGGGAAATAAACAATTCCTGTGCTGCAGCAGAGAGCGTTCCTGTTTCATAAATCGCTTTATAGGTGCGCAGCCATTCCAAATTCCATTTCATATCTATTATTTTTATGATACAAATATGCAATTTAAATTATTTTGATAATATAATATTATGATAGAATTTTGCACAATCAACTAATATGGTTATATAAAATGAAGATATTTATTATAAACGGCGGACAGGTCTTCGCACATTCAGGCGGGACATTCAACAATACCTTAACGGAGTGGACAAAATCGTTTTTCGAGAAAAACGATTTTGAATTACGGATCACCAATATCAATGATGATTTTGATGCGCTCGAAGAAGTAGAGCATTTTAAATGGGCTGATGTTATCATTTATCATACACCTATTTGGTGGTTTCAGGTACCGAATCGCTTGAAAAAATACATCGATGAAGTTTTCTCCGCCGGTCATCAAAACGGCATTTACAGAAGCGATGGAAGAAGCCGCAACCATCCTGAAATCAATTATGGGACAGGTGGGTTAATGCAAGGTAAAAAATACATGGTTACCTCCACTTGGAATGCACCCTCTACGGCTTTCACGTTGCCGGGAGAATTTTTCGATCAGACCGCTGTGGATGATGGTATATTAGTTGGTTTTCATAAGATGAATCAGTTTGTCGGCATGGAAAGAATTGATGGATTTCATTTTCACGATCTGGAAAAAAACGCAACAGCTGAGCGCGTCAATAAGTATCATCGCGATTATTTGAAACATATAAGAGAGGCTTTCATTTTAAAAAAACAATTGTCATGAACAATTATTTAACAGCAATCATATAGACAAAGTCTAAACAGCTTACATCACAAATTTATTTTATTAATAAACTATAAAAATGGAATACAGAACATTAGGTAACTCCGACTTAAAATTATCATCTATCGCTTACGGAGCATTTGCCATAGGAGGCAATATGTGGGGCGGGAACGAACAAAAAGACAGCATCGCTGCAGTGAGAGATGCTATTGATAATGAGGTTACAACTCTTGATACAGCTCCATTCTATGGTTTTGGACTGAGTGAAGAAATAATGGGGAAGGCCATAAAAGGATATGACCGAAGCAAGATTCAACTACTTACCAAATTCGGTTTGGTATGGGAAGGTAGCAACAACGGAAAAGGTGAATTTTTTTGATTCGGAAAACTCAGGAAAAAAAATCCGTGTACAAATTCGCTTCAAAAAACAATGTGATTAAAGAAGCGGAAGAAAGTTTGAGACGCTTAGGGACGGATTACATTGATCTTTTGCAAATCCATTTGCCCGACAACACAACACCAATTGCAGAAACAATGGAAGCGTTGGAATTGTTGATTCAACAGGGGAAAATTCATGCAGCAGGTATGAGTAATTACAGGGTAGCACAGGTAATGGAAGCAAGAAAAACATAGCCAATTTCGAGCAACCAGATAAGTTTCAGAATGCTCAATCGCAGTATAGAAGCAGATTTGGTTCCTTATGCCCAAAAAAACAGTCTCGGAGTTATCGTATCCAGCCTAATGGAAAGAGGGTTGCTTACCGGAAAATATTTTAAAGACGGAAAGTTGAAAGAAAATGACCATAGACATGGCTAATTCAAACAGTTCAACTTGGAGAAGGTAAGTACTTTTTTAGACATAATCGCCCCGATAGCTGAAGCGAAAAATGCCACACTTGCTCAATTAGTATTGCGTTGGACAAGCCTGCAACCCGCCATTACCGTGGTTTTTGCCGGGACCAGGAATGAAGCACAAGCGATAGCCAACGCGAAAGCGATGGATATAAACATCACACAACAAGAAATGCAGGTGATTGCTAATGGGCTTTCAAAGATTTAAGTAAACATCAAGCACATTAATTCGTTCAGCATTTGATCAAATAGAAAATGAAAAAATGGCAAACGAAAAAACAGCAGGGTTCTCAAGTGCCAATCATGTAGGAATCACCGTAAGCAGTCTGGAAAAATCCGTTGCTTTTTACGAAGGATTAACAGGTGTTAAAATAGCCAACAATGATGAAATCGGTGGTCCGAGAATGGCTAAAACACAAGGCCAGGATGATACCTTTTCAAAGGCTACCTTCAATTGGATAATTTGAATATGGATACTTTATAGTATGTACTTCCCGCACCTGAAAAAGTATCATATCAAAATAATCAAATCAATGCCATGCATCTTTGTTTTGAAGTAGATGATATGGATCCTGCAATGAAGCGTTTAAAGGAAGTCGGTGTTGAACCCGAAGGTGCACAGATCGTTTTTCAGGAACAGGATGGCTTAAAAGCGGGTTTCGGAACGGCAGTTGCTTACTTCCGCGATCAGGTTGGTACCAATTTGGAAATCATTGCACCTCGGTTCAAAAGGAAGAATAGTTAATAAATAAAAGCAAAAGCCCTGATTGAAACACAAGGTTTTTTCTTTGTGGAACTTGATAGATAATCGAACCATCCCTCGAACTCATTATGAATTCCGTATTAGTTGATTATGTTTCCCTAACTTTGCCAGGATCAATGATCGGACACAAAAAAGCCTTCAAAATCAAGGATTTTGAAGGCTTAAAGTTACTGTGAACTTACTGGTACGAAACTCGAACTCTTTTTTGGAAGATTAATAGTTATTAAACGTACTGAAAGATTATTTATCGTGGTGGACAATGAAAAGGTGTCTGCCGAAACCAAAGCCTACAAAAAGATACCGCAGATATTATCCTTTACCGATGAAGACGGCAACGACAATATGAAGCAGGTCATCGAAGCCAATTACAGGCAGGTCAAAGCGGACGTTGTACATATTGTGGAAAGCGAAATGGAGCGGATTAAGAATGACCCCGATTTACAGCACTTGATACAGCAAGATGGATAACGGCTAAAATAATGGGTATTCTAAAAAGAATAAATAGACAGACTTGTCTGTTCAGTTATTATTCTATACATTTGCTTTCATAAAGGATATAAACATGAATACCCCAAGAGAAAGAATTATTGATACCGCTTCACTACTGTTCCATCAACAGGGATATAATAGCACTGGAATTAATCAGATTATCAGTGAAGCCAATGTTGCCAAAGCAAGTTTTTACCAACACTTTAAATCAAAAGATGACCTATGTGTTGCGTTTTTAAATGCAAGACATGGATATTGGTTTTCTGAATTGATAACATACGTATCAAAATCGAAAAGCACCAAAAAAAGAATATTGAACGCCTTTGATTTCATTATTTATATGAACGAAAAGGAAGGTTTTAGGGGGTGCAGTTTTTTGAACATCCTGTCGGAAATATCAAAAGAACAAGGTACTATACTTTCAGTTATACAGGCACACAAAAACGACCTTAGAAAATTCTTTGAAAAAGAACTCGGAGAGGAATTGCTATCCGATCACATCTACCTGTTATTTGAAAGTTCAATTATAGAAAGCCAGCTCTTTAAATCAAATGAGTTGGTCGAGAAATCAAAAAAAATCGTAAACAATTTAATTTAAGACAATGGAACAGAAACATCCCTTACCTCCATTTACTTTGGAGACAGCAAAGCAAAAAATCAAATGGCAGAAGATGCTTGGAATACCAAAAATCCCGAAAAGGTATCAATGGCTTATACCATTGATAGTGAATGGCGAAATCGAAACCTGTTTATCAATGGTCGGAAAGAAATTGTAAGATTTTTGACCGAGAAATGGGAAAAAGAATTGGGTTACAAGCTCAAAAAAGAGTATTGGGCGCATACCGATAATAGAATTGCCGTTAGGTTTGAATATGAGTACAGAAACAAAGAGGGTAAATGGTTTAGAGCCTACGGAAACGAGAATTGGGAGTTCGATGAAAACGGCTTAATGAAAAAACGGTACGCAAGTATCAATGACCTCGAAATAAAAGAGGCTGACAGGTATTTATAATTACTAAATTGTAAACGAAAATGAAATACTTATATGGTCGAAAATACTTTATTAAAAAACATCTCGAAATATATAGATCTTACGCAGGATGAAATTTCAGCTTTCGAGCGTTTTTGGACGGAGAAAACATTGGAAAAGGGGGACTATCTTTTGCGTAATGGCGATACCTGTCGTTATGATAGTTATGTCGTTTCGGGAGCATTAAAAGCATTTTACATCAACGCTGACAATGGCAATGAGGAAATCTTGTTTTTCGCTATCGACGACTGGTGGGCTTCTGACTTAGATAGCTTTTCCAAACATAAGCCCTCAATATACAACATACAAGCCATAGAAAGAACGACCGTTTTACAGATTAGCCACTATTCTTTTCAGCAGTTACTGGCTGAACTTCCCCGTTTGGAGCGGTACTTTCGGATAATATTAGAAAGTTATCTGGGCGCATTGCAAAAAAGAATTATCTATAACAATGTTCAGGATGCCGAAAGCAGATATTATGCCTTTTTGGAAAACTATCCAAACATAGCATCCAAAGTACCCCAATATCTGATTGCATCGTATTTGGGTGTATCAGCTGAATTTATAAGCCGCATCAAGAAAAAAAATAAACCGTCTTGACCTAGATCAATTTTTTCTCCATCAATTACCGTCAACTTTGCTTCATAATATTAAGAAGCAAATGAAACATCATCCTATTTTTCAGAACGCCATTACATGGCAAAGAGAACTGATCAACCGGACGGTAGTTGCCCCCATGTCACGCGTGAGCGCTACGGCGGACGGCTTGGCTACGCACGAAATGAAGGACTATTATTCCGCATTTGCAATTGGAGGATTTGCAGTTATCATTACCGAGGGTATTTACACCGATGTATACGGTAGCCAGAGTTATAACAACCAACCTGCACTTGTAAACGATGCGCAAAGCGCTTCATGGGAAAAGGTAACCCGTGCTGTCCATCAATCTCCCTCCCTTATTTTCGCCCAGTTGATGCACGCAGGTGCTTTATTCCAATATAGTGAGAACACCTTAGCCCCGTCTGCCTTAAAACCTATTGGCACAAAAATGTCTTCCTACGGTGGCCAGGGGGCATTTCCTACCCCTAAAGAAATGGACTTGATGGATATTGAAAGAATGAAACAGGGTTTTGTCAATGGAGCTGTAAACGCTTACAAGGCAGGCTTCGACGGTGTAGAAATTCACGGGGCAAATGGTTATTTGTTAGACCAGTTCCTCACACCGGAACTGAACCATCGAAACGACCAGTATGGTGGCACTATGCAGAACCGTTTCCGTGTTATTGCTGAAATTATCGCTGGCATAGAAACATCCGTACCAAAGGATTTCATTGTCGGTTTACGGGTTTCAGAGGGGAAAGTAAATGACCGTACCTACCGATGGACACACGGTATTGAAACTGCAAAAGAACTGGCAGAAGAAATAAAGGCAAGCAAACCCGATTTTGTTCACGTAGCGGTGCAGACGGGCGAATGGGAACGGGACAGCTTTTTTGGAGACGGAATATCACTGGCATCGGTTATCCTGCAGGCAACGGGCATTCCTGTAATCGCCAACGGTGGATTCCATAATCTTGAAAAGGCGGAAGTTGCCTTGAAGGACAACCATGCAACGCTGGTTGCTATCGGAAAAGCAGCCTTAGCAGATCCCCATTGGGTGATGAAAACGATGAACGGGTTACCCTTGATTCCTTTTCACCGTGAAATGTTATGGCCGGAGGCAACCCTTAGCCATACCCGGAAAATCGTCAAAGAATTAAATCTTGAAAATAGTTAGAAAGAGAACAATGAAAATGAACAGATTCTTGATAATCGGCACTTAACTTTCAGTATAGGCCATCACAGGAAAAACGTTCGCACAAAGGAACACATCTATAACTTCAAATAAATAAAAAATGAAACCTGCTTGTGTCACCATTGAATAAAGGATACATAAAAATCAACTCAAGCAAGCTTCATTGCCATTAAAAAACAAATTATTATCATGAAAATTTCACAAATTAAAATTACGCCGGACGCTTATGAACCATTCCGTCTGGCACAGGGACATCGTGTAGGCGATCTGTTGTTTATTTCGGGACAAACCGCTATTGGCAAGGATGGAAAGCTTATAGGCATAGGTGACTTTGATGCACAGGCAAAAATGGCTTTTGAAAATCTGGACAAGGTATTGAGAGCTGGAGGTTCAAGTCTGAAAAACGTGGTTAAGGTCACTATCATGCTCCGTGACATGAAGAACTTTGAGAAGATTGTCGAATTGAGAGGCAAATACTTTACCCCCCCTTATCCGGCAGATACTATTTTTGAAGTATCGTCATTGTTTTCGCCGGATGCATTGATTGAGATTGAAGCCATTGCTTTGGCTGATGCGCTGGCAGATTGGGAAAAGTAATACGAAAATAAAACCAGTCACAGTAAGGAGTGGATAAGTAGTATCTACTCCTTGTTTATTCTGGACATTTATATACAACGAAGTATAAATAACCATACATTATCAAATGATAATAATTGCGTATTTTAGTATTTTCTGATATACTAAGTTTGACATGAGAATAAACTTCACATTTCATAATTATCATTTTTCAATTTGGACGGAAAAGCATTCCCAGGATTATACTAATTTTTAGACATCTTCCTTATGATACAAAAACATTCAGATAACTTTGATCTGCTCCGATATTTAAGGTCTCAAAAAAATGATGGCCATATAGCGCCTTATTATCTGGCATCAAAAACGTGTCTTGAAGACTTGAAAATCACCAATCCCTTTAAAAACTACTTTTATACTATCGGTCTGTATTATGGTGAAGGAGCTCGCATCAGGATAGGCACTACCGATTATGATTTAACACGAGGAAGCCTGTTGACGATTGGCCCTGGAATGACCTGCCAATGGCTCAATACCAGTTTCCCATCAAATGACACCCTGTTTTTTTATGATGATATTTTCGTGAATAATTTCAGTAGGTCATTTTTCTATTCCCTTGAATTTTTTTGCCCCGATGAAAAGAGTGTAATCCAACTCTCCTACAGTCAATTTGAAGAAATGCAACAGCTTTTCAGTACGCTTCGGGCAATCGCTGATAAGCCCGAAGCGGTATCGGGAATACTATATTCAATCCTGATTATTTCACAGAAATATTTCTGGAACCTGTACCGGGGCAATAAAAAGGAACTCAACGGTAAAGAACATACCGTTGTAAAGTTTAGAGAATTAGTTTCAAAGAATTTCTCGCAGTATAAAGATGTCGCTTTTTATGCAGAACAGTTGCATATA
>PJUF01000263.1_pt1 | contig 44423 bp, 30 predicted proteins | sample 1512191 | NCBI WGS metagenome assembly PJUF01 (sample SAMN08177673, study PRJNA422409) | Feces metagenome, whole genome shotgun sequencing project. | isolation source: Chicken feces (3) enriched on wood chips | host: Gallus gallus | place: USA: Madison | collected 2015-01-15 | reverse complement strand
GCCCACGCCCTGAACACCAGACCACGCAAGACCCTCGGCTGGAAGACCCCGGCCGAGGCCCTCGACGAACACCTACTGTTGGTCGAACAAGCCGGTGTTGCATCGACCGGTTGAATCCGGTCAGTACGTTGCCGTGCGCTACACCCAGCGCCTTGCGGAGGCCGGCGCCGTCGCCTCGGTAGGCTCGACCGGCGATTCCTACGACAACGCGTTGGCTGAGGCGTTCAACTCGCTGTTCAAGGCCGAGCTGGTCCGCAACCGCGGCCCCTGGCGCAGCATCGACGACCTCGAGATCGCCACGGCCGAGTACATCGACTGGTTCAACCACCGGCGCCTGCACGGCGAGATCGGCCTGGTCCCGCCGACCGAGTTCGAAGACAACCACTACCGGCACAACACTGCCCCGACTACCGTCGGCGCGTCAGTTCCGAGCCTCCACTGAACCCGTCACGAGACAGGGGCGCCGACGGTGGCCGCGCGATCGGACGCGGTCACCGCCGGGCACGTCGGTGCGACCTGACTACCTACTCTTGTGCGGCTTGGCCTGCGCGAGAGCCGATGCGGCGATGCTTCTCGTGCGGGCCGACGAGCGACCATCACTGAGCGCCTTCGACGCCTTCGTTGCCACCGACTTGCTGGTGACCTTGCTTGAGCTCGACTTTGCCATAGCGGTTGTGACCTCCTCTCTCGCCCACGTAGGCCGAGACGACCGGCGTTGCTTCCCCGCGCGCCGCATCTCGGTGGTGGAACTGGCGCCGATCCGACGTGACCACCAGCCTCTCGAGCGACCAGTCCGCAGGCGGGAACCACTCGCACCACGGCGGTGCCGAGGCGTCGCCAGTCTGTGCCCGCAGTTGCAGGGACGACACGCGACACGCCGGTGAGTTCATTCCAACGACGCCGGTACTGGCAGCGTGCTAGGTTCGCCACCGTGAGCGAACAGGAAGACGTCATTGGCGATCTCGGCGACCTCGGCGTACTGGCGGCGATCCGCTGGGCGTACCAGAGTGCCTGCAGCCGCGCCCTTCGCGACTTCGACGAGGCCGACGGGCACGATGCGACGTGGTTCGGCACGACCCGCCACACCTTGTTCCGGGATCGGCTTGATCGCGTCTTCCAGTGCAAGCGCTACGCAGCACAGGAGGGTGCCGAGGAGGACAACCTGGATCTCGTCTTCGAGCGGCTTGCTCAGGACGAGATCGACAGCTTCCCTGGCCTCAAGCCGACGCTCGTCTCGCGCGCTGACCTTCAGGGCAGCCCTGGGTGGTCCACAGGTGACTATCGGTTCCTGCTCGCGTCGACTTTGTACGGCGAGGTCGACACGCTGCCGTGGCCCCGCAAGAGCGAGACCAAGCAGATGGTTGCCGCTCAGCTCGGCCCTGAGGCGCCGGCAACGCTCTTTGACGACCTCGCGGACGACGAAGTTGGGTCGTTGCGTGTCTTGCAGGCGACCGCCGAGGTCGAGGTCGACGTCCAGACTTTCGTCGTGGCTCACAGCCTCGACGCGGTTACGGGTGAGCGTGAGCTCGTGTTCGGCCGACCGTTCCTGAACTACGGCGGCGGTAACGCGTGGCGGTGGCGCGAAGACCTGCTGCGCGACCTGCCACTCGGCGGCGGCCGTGCGCAAGTGCCGTCGCGTCCTTCGGATCCTGACATCGAGCCGGATGCAGTTGTACGGCTGCGCCGCGACGTCGCGCGTCGCGCGCGCGGAGAGCAGTGAGCAACGAGACCCGGCCCGCCTCGGACCGCGTCGCGAGCGTCGCTGCCCGCTTCGACGGGTCCCGGTTGACGCTGGCACGCCAGCTCGCGGGCCTGCGCAAGAGCCAGCTCGCCGCCCTGGTCGGGAAGACTCCGACCGCGGTCGCGGGTTGGGAGAGCGGGACAAAGCGGCCGACCCCCGCCAACGTTGCGCAACTCGCTCTCAGCCTTGAGGTTGACGCCGAGTTCTTCGCGTTACGCTCGGCCAGGGTCGCTGAGACGGTCGCACCGCCGCACTTCCGCTCGCTTCGCGCCACGACGCAGCTGGCACGAGACCAGGCGTTCGCCTATGGGCGGCTCGCGTTGTCCTTGACGGACAGCCTTGAGCGATTGGTGGAACTGCCCGAGGTCGCCTTGCCATCTGTCTCGGTGGAGGTCAATGCCGAGCCCGACGCCCCAGGCAATGCCGCTCGCGCCGTACGCCGTGCCTGGGGTGTCCCCGAAGGGCCGATTCGCCATGTCGTTCGGCTCGTGGAGAACCACGGGGTGCTCGTCGTGTTCTCGCCGCCTCAAGCCGCGAGCGTGGACGCGTACTCCTTCCTGGGCATCGAACGGCCGCTGATCGTGCTGAACCCGATCAAGAACGACTACTACCGCCAGCGGTTCGACGTCGCGCACGAGCTCGGCCACCTCGTCATGCATGCGGACACGGAGCCTGGTTCGAGGGTCGCCGAAACACAGGCGCACCGCTTCGCCGCCGAACTGCTCGCGCCGGCCGCAGAGCTCAGCGAGCAACTCCCGCGAGTCATGAACCGCCGCGCGTGGGCGGCGCTCGCGCAGCTCAAGGAGGACTGGGGCATGAGCATCCAGGCACTGCTCTACCGGGCGCGCGAACTGGGGTGCCTGTCCGAGGTGTCATACCGCAACGCAATGGGCACAATTACGGCGCGCGGATGGCGACGCAACGAACCGGGCGTCATCACTCGCATCGAGCAGCCGTCGCTGTTGGCTAAGGCGACGGAAATCTTGGTGCAAGAGGGCCATGCATTGGAGACCCTCGCGGTGGAGGGCGGTGCGCCTGAACGGCTCTTCGAGATGGTGACGGCGCGCAGTCCAGAAAGAACCGGCCGGCTCGTCCTGGCAGAGCAAGATGAACATGGTGTTCGGGGGGCCGACGTCGTCTCGCTATTCGGCGATACTGCGCCTGATCTAGGGCATACGTGAGACTTGCGATCGGCCAGCAGGGCTGGGTGCGGGCCGGTCGTGTTGAATCGCTGAACACGGCTGTACCGCACGACAAGAGAGGTAGTCGAGTGACCGCAGATCCGGTCGGTGCTCATTGGGTTCGCGCCGCGCTACAAGTGAATCCATACGGATACCACGGTAAGAACGCGCCCTCCACTCGCTTCGCTTCTGAGTCCGACTACAACGAAGCCTTGCTCGCCAAGTGCGAGGAGTTGGGCATTGCTGTGATCGCGATAACCGACCACTGGTGCGTTGATTCGGCCACTTCTCTTATCGAAGCCGCGAAGGCGCGTGGCGTCGTAGCACTTCCAGGCTTCGAGGCGAACACCGCCGAAGGCTTCCACGTTCTCGTGATCTTCGACGCAGCCTCAACGACGGCAGCCGTCAACGCTGCGATCGGCGCCTGCGGCGTGACGCCCGGCTGCGCGAACGGAACCGTCGGCAACTCGTTCGCCGACATCCTCGACAAGATGTCCAACATGGGCGCGTTGGTCATTCCGGCGCACGCAAACGTCGCGAGTAGCGGGATGCTAACCGGTCGGCAGGGCAACGCCCTCGCGAACATGATCAACGAACCGCAGCTGCACGCGATCGGGATCACGCCTAGCGTGGCCGCGGCGCAGGAGCAGCAGGCAATCATCGACAGGCGAAGGCCGTTCGATCGCAAGCATCCGCTGGCAGTCGTCCACGCCGACGATGTATCGCATCCAGACGTCCTTGCGACCGACGGCGCGACTACCTGGTTCAAGGTCAGTACGCGATGCGTCGAGAGCTTCAAGCTCGCCGTGCGAACCCCCGAGACTCGCGTCTCGCTCACCAACCCTGAGTCTGAGACACGCCCTCTGCTCAAGCAGATCTCCTGGGTCGGAGGGTTTCTTGACGGGGTGACCATTCCGCTGTCGTCAGACTTGACTGCCCTCATTGGTGGTCGCGGCACCGGTAAGTCAACGGCCATCGAGAGCCTCCGGTATGTCCTCGACCTCGCACCGATTGGGGCGGAGGCGAAGCGGGATCACGAGGCGATCGTGAGCGGCGTGCTCCGATCAGGCACGGTAGTGAAGCTTGAGGTTGAGGCGGTCAGCCCAGCCGTGCGGACGTTCACAATCGAGCGCTCGGTTCCGAATCGCCCCGTTGTCAAGGACTCAAGTGGCACCGTCACGAGCCTCAAGCCGTCCGATGTCCTCGGAAGTGTTGAGATCTTCGGGCAGCACGAACTGGCGGAACTCACCGGCGACAGCGCGAAGGTCGCGAGCATGCTGGAGCGATTCGCGGGCAACACGGGCCGGACATCGGAGCACGAGAGGACGCTCAGGGACCTGCGTGACAATCGCGAGAAGCTCAAGCGCGCCGAGGATGAGAAGGCGAGTCTTGAGGAAGAGCTCGCCGACATCCCGAGGCTCGAGGAGCAGGCGCGGCACTACGAGGAGACCGACGTTCCGACCCGTCTGGAGCAGGTGACTCGGCTCGGTCAGGACGAGGCGGTCTTCGGGGAAGGGCGACAGCGTATTGCCTCGGCCCGTACTTCTGTGACTGGGCTAACCGACTCCCAGCTGCTTGCGAAGCTCAACGCCGCCTATGAAGGCGTTGATGAGTCGCCCCGGGCTGAGGTCCTGCGCAAGGTGAATGATGCAACCGCGGCCCTCGCGGACAAGTTGCGCGCGCTGGCCGCCGACGCGCAGGCCGCACTCACTACCGCTGCTACTGAGATCGAGGCCGCAGCCGCTGAGTGGGATGCGGCCGTCAGCGACCAGCGAACCGACAACTCGGACGTGCTGCGGAAACTCGTTGAGGACGGCTACGACCCAGACAAGTACCTGACGACGTCCAGGGCGCTGGAGGAACTCAGGGCCAAGAAGTCGCGTATGGCTGGAATCGGCGGAAACATCGTTGACCTCCTGGCGAGCCGCAAGACGCTGATTCAGGAGCTGACGGACCACGAGAACAAGCGAGCTGAGGATCTGAACAACGCCGTTCGTGCTGCCAACGCTGCCACAGGTGGCGTTGTGATCGTGAAGCCGATCGCGTCGCCGGATCGCGCTCACATCAAGGCGATCATTACCGCAGCGACCAGCGGGCAGCGCACGTTGATCATGGGCGCAGTTGACGGCGAGGGGTTCTCGACGCGTGAGTTCGTTGAGGCGGTGCGGAAGGGGCCGGCCGAACTCGACGCCCGCTACTCGATCCGTGGTGCTCAGGCTCGCAGCCTCACCGAAGCTGGCGAGCCGCTCTTTCGTGAGTTGGAGGAGCAGACTGTCGGACAAGCAGTCGAGGTGCGCCTTGACGTCCAAGCGGGCAGTGGCACCCGAGAGTTTCGCAAGATGGATGAGCTCTCTAAGGGACAGCGCGCGACGGCGCTTCTGCTCCTACTGCTCGGCGCCTCCCGGGCACCGCTCGTGATCGATCAGCCCGAAGACGATCTCGACAATCGCTTCGTGTACGACGGCATCGTCCGCAACCTCCGTGAACTCAAGGGCAAGCGTCAGGTAATCACCAGTACCCACAACGCGAACGTGCCAGTCTTGGGCGATGCTGAACTCATCGTCGCGCTGGAGGGAACCGGGCAGAACGGTAGGCCGATCGAGGGCGGCATTGGCTCGCTCGATGATGCAAAGATCCGGGCGCTGGCAGAGGCCATCCTCGAAGGCGGTTCTGCGGCATTCAACGCGCGACAGCACCTGTACGGGTTCTGAGCGAAAGGCGGCATCGCACTCCGGTGAGAACTCTTGTCCATCTGTCTTGTCCAGCCCTGCGCGTCACGCGTTTGCCACCCTCGCGCGAGGGGGCAAGAGGACGCCTGCGGATCTACCCCGTGATTCGGCAGCAGATCGATGTGGCGCAGTTCAAGCGTGCGTTGTTCCGGATCGCGCGGAGTAACAGCGGAACGAGCAGCCCTGTCAGCGCATCCGTCCTTGGGAGTCTCGTCGGGGGACGCCACAGGCGATGAGGGCGCCGTGGATAGTCTTGGTGCTGAAACCGAGGGTTCGGCCGACAGCGGCAAGTGACTGGCCGGCCTGGTAGAGCCGGATTGCTTCGTTGATCTCGGCCGGTGTGGGCGATCTTAGTCGCAGGGTCACGCCGGTTCTCTTGAGATGAGCGCTAATGGTGGTGCGTCGGCAGCCATAGCGGTCAGCGAGTTCGTAGACGGTGGCACCGAGCCGGTAGGCGACGACGAGTTGCTCGACCTCGCTCGCGGTCAAGTGCCGCTGCTGCTTGCGCTGCGAGGGCGCAGACCCAGGCCGCCGGGCTGACTGTTCAGTGCCGGCGAGAGCCAGCAGTCGTCGGACTTCGTCACCGATGTCCGAGAGACGAGCCGAGAGGGCCACCGTGTGATGACGCGGGACATCGTTGATCGGTGTCCCGCGTCGTCGTTTCTGCGGTCCTCACGCTCCGCCGGCGTAGAGCGGTCGAGGCGCGCCGCCCAGGTGCCGACCCGCGGCGACGATGCGAGGGTGGACGGGCAGCGACGGGTCGGCAAGGTGCCTGTGACTGCCCAGCCGCGAGGAGTCGCCGTGCGTGCACTGACCTGGCAAGGAACCCAGGACGTCGCCGTCGAGGACGTCCCCGACCCGACGATCCAGGAGAGCCACGACGCGATCATCCGGGTCACGTCCACGGCGATCTGCGGCTCGGACCTGCACCTCTACTCGGTGCTCGGACCGTACCTGGCGCGCGGCGACGTGCTCGGGCATGAGGCGATGGGCGTCGTCGAGGAGGTCGGACCGGACGCGGGAGAACTGCGGGTGGGGGACCGGGTCGTCGTCCCGTTCGGCATCGCGTGCGGCAGCTGCTCGATGTGCCTGCTCGGTCTGCAGTCGCAGTGCGAGACCACGCAGGTGCGCGAGCACGGCTCCGGCGCTGCGCTGTTCGGCTACACAGCGCTGTACGGGTCGGTGCCGGGTGGGCAGGCGCAGTACCTGCGGGTGCCCCAGGCGCACTACGGACCGGTGGTCGTCCCTGACGACGGCACGCCCGACGAGCGCTACCTGTACCTGTCCGACGTGCTTCCGACCGCGTGGCAGGCCGTCGAGTACGCGTCGGTGCCGGACGGCGGGACCGTCGTGGTCGTGGGGCTCGGGCCGATCGGGCAGATGGCCGCGCGTGTCGCGCTGCACCGTGGGGCGTCACGGGTCATCGGGATCGACTCGGTGCCGGAGCGCCTCGCCATGGCGGCGCGGCACGGGGTGGACACGGTGGACTCCGGGGACGGCGTCCTGGAGGCGGTCCGTGAGCTCACCGGCGGCCGTGGCGCGGACGCGACGATCGACGCCGTCGGGATGGAGGCGCACGGCGCACCGTTCGCGCACGCCGCGCACCGGGTCACGGCGGTGCTCCCGGACGCGCTGGGGCGCAAGGCGATGGAGACGGTCGGCATCGACCGCCTCGCGGGTCTGCGGACCGCGATCGCGACCGCTCGGCGCGGCGGAACCGTCTCCGTGGTGGGCGTGTACGGCGGCGCGGCCGACCCGATCAACCTGCTGGACGTGTTCGACCGGCAGCTCACGCTGAGGTTCGGGCAGGCGAACGTGCGCCGATGGGTCGACGACCTGCTCCCGCTCGTGGCGGACCCGACCGACCCTCTCGACGTGCTGGGGCTGCGCACGCACCGGCTGCCGCTCGAGGACGCTCCGGGCGCGTACGAGATGTTCCAGCGCAAGGCCGACGGCTGCATCAAGGTCGTGCTGGACCCGGCGGCCTGACAATGCGAGCGTCCTCCCGCGGGCACTCGTGCGTCAGGCGTGCACGGGGAGACTCCGAGCTCGTCGAGCAGGGTGAGGGTGAGCGTGCGGATCTCGTCGCGGATGGTGGCTGGGTGCCCAGACGCATACCGGGCGGAACACGGGCGCGACGGACACGCAGGTGATCTTCGTGGAGCTCAAGGAGCCCCGACCCGAGGCGGCAGAGGTTCCGACGGCCCTCGGCCCGTGGACGGAGTGACCGTCGACACCCGGTGGCTCCACGCCGGGGGGCCGCGGACGGTTCGGGGCGAGCGGCAGGCGTCTGGCGCGCCGACGACGGGATCGGCTCAGCGTTCGAGATCGGCTGACCCTTCGCGCTCGCGGCCGCGGTGGCGCGTGACGGCGTAGAGCACCGCGCCGAGCACGATCAGGATCGCGGCCAGCAGCCAGTGCTTGGCTTCCTGGCGCGTGAGCAGCACCAGGCACGTCCCGACGGCGAGCACCGGCAGCGGCGTCCAGGCACGGAAGTGCGCGTGCTCGACGTGGTCGCGGCGCAGCACCAGGACGGCGACGTTGGTGCTCAGGAAGACGAACAGGAGCAGCAGGACCACGGTCGAGGCCAGGTCGGCGAGCGACCCCGTCAGGGTCAGGACCATGGCGACCGCCGTGGTCGCCAGGATGGCCACGACGGGCGTCCGACGCTCGGGCAGCACCCGCCCGAACACCGACGGGAGCAGCCCTTCCTCCGCCATGCCGTAGGTGAGTCGGCTGGCCATGACCATGGTGAGGAGCGCGCCGTTGGCGACCGCGACGAGCGCCACGACCGAGAAGACCTCGAGCGGCACGCCCCCGGCGACCTTGACGACCTCGAGCAGCGGACCGCTGGACGCCTGCAGGTCGTCGGGGGCGACGACCGCGGGAGCCACCAGCGCGACGAGCAGGTAGACGACGCCGGCGGTCGCGATCGCGCCGAACAGCGCGCGCGGGTAGACGCGCCGCACGTCGCGCACCTCCTCCGCGATGTTGGCTGAGGTCTCGAAGCCGACGAACGAGTAGAAGGCGATGAGCGCGCCGCCGAGCGTCGCTGCGGCGACACCCGTGCCCGGCGGCAGGTCGGCGAGCCGGGACACCTCACCCTCGCCCCGGCCGAGCACGAGCGCTCCGAGCACGACGACGAGCACGAGGCCGCTGAGCTCGACGGCGGTCATCACGACGTTGGCGCGCAGCGACTCCTTGATCCCGCGCAGGTTGAGCGCTGCCACGAGCGCGAGGAAGACGAGCGCGGTCGGGATGGTCGGCACGTCGAGGAACGTGCCGAGGTAGTCGCCCGCGAACGCGAGCGAGAGCCCTGCCGCGGAGGTGACCCCTGCCGCGAGCATGCAGAAACCGACGAGGAACGACACCAGCGGTCGTCCGAACGCTCGCTGCGCGTAGACGGCGGAGCCGCCCGCCTGCGGGTACTTGGTGACGAGCTCGGCGTAGGACGCCGCGGTGAGCAGCGCCATCCCGAGAGCGACGAGCAGCGGGAGCCAGATCATGCCCCCGGCCTCGGCGGACAGCTCGCCGACGAGCGCGTACACCCCCGCGCCCAGGACGTCGCCCAGGATGAACAGGAAGAGGAGCGGGGCAGTGACCGTCCGGGCGAGGCGGGTCGGGCGTTCTGTCGTGGCAGGCGCGGCAGTCATCGTCCGAGTGTGCGTTCGGGTGCGCCCGGCCGCGACCGGGGCGGGCGCAGCGATCGGTCGGGCGCTCGCCAGGTCGGCGCGGGCTCCTCGGAGCATGATGGGGCCCATGGTGGGGGTCGGGCGGGTCTATGACGAGGTCGGTGACGGGAGTCGGCGCGTGCTCGTCGACCGGCTGTGGCCGCGCGGGTTCCGCAAGGACGACCCGCGGATCGACGAGTGGCTCCCGGAGGTCGCGCCGAGCACGGAGCTGCGCCGGTGGTACGGGCACCGCCCGGAGGAGTACGACGAGTTCGCGCGCCGGTACGAGGCCGAGCTGAGCCAGGAGCCCGGCGCGGACGGGTTCGCGCGCCTCGCCGCGCTCGTCGGGCTCGAGCCCACGACGCTGCTCACGGCCACTCGCGAGGTCGAGCTGAGCCACCTGACCGTGCTGGTCAGGCTGCTGGACGATCGGGCGCGCTGAGCCCATGACGGGCGCCGGGTCCGCGGTCGACGACCCCCTCGTCACGACGACGCCCGCCGAGCAGCGGCCCGCGGCGAGCGCGGAACCCACCGTCACGGCCGTGCCGACGCCGCAGGACACGCCGTCGGCGGAGCCCACGCCGACCCCCAGCGCGTCGGCGAGCCCCACGTCGCAGCCGTCGCCCGAGACGACCACCGCGGCGCCGTCGGCGACACCCTCGCCGACGCCCTCACCGACCGTGACGCGCTCACCCGAGCCGTCGCCCACCTCGACGTCGACCGTGCCCGTGTGGAGCACGCCGCCGACGGTCACCACGAGCGAGGTCCCGGTCGCGATGATCGTCCTCGCGCTGCTCGTCCTGGCGACAGCCGCGGCCGCCCTGGCGCTGATCGTGCGCCGGGCACGCACGCGGCGGCCGGCGGTCGAGGTGGCCGGCGCGCCGGGGGTCGCGGCCGGCGGCGTCACCGTTCCCGCGTCGGGAGGGGTCCGGCGGACGCCCGTGGCGGCGGCAGCCGCACGCGCCGCGGCGCGCGCCTCGCGGGAGTCCACGACGGACACGCCCACCCGGGACGCGCGCACGGGAGACGGTCTCGCGTCGGGCGGGCTCACCGGGCAGCCGTGGACGGCGGTCGAGGACACCACGGCGGGCCTGGCCGTGGCGGAGGTGCTCGCGGGGCCGGCCGAGGAGGCCGGTGGCGACGAAGGGCCGCGCGAGGCGCCCGCCTCGCCGGACGACACGATCCGGTTCTGCCTCCAGCTCGGCGAGGCGATGATCGACACGACCGCGCCGGTCGTGCAGGTGCAGGACGCGCTCGAGCACGTCGCGCGTGCGAACGGGATCCCCGACGTCGAGGTCGTCGCGCTGCCGACCGCGCTCGTGCTGTCCACGCCGCGCGCGCAGACGGCGCGCACGGTGGCGGTCACGGCCGGGTCCCGGTCGATGCGGCTCGACCAGGTGCAGGAGGTGCTCGAGGTCGCCGACCTCGCGCGTGCGGGCTCGATCGGGCCGACCGAGGGCATGCGTCGGATCGGCGACGCGCTGGAGCGTTCGTCGCCGTACTCGGCGTGGCAGCAGGCGCTCGGGTACGTCCTGTCGGCGGCCGGGCTCGCCCTGGTGCTCGGCGGTTCGCTCACCGACGTCGCGCTCGCTGCCGCGCTCGGGGCCGCGGTCGTCGGGTTCGCGACGCTCACCGCACGGTGGGCGGAGCCGTACCAGGCGATCGTCGTGCTGGTCTGCGCGTTCGCCGTCTCGACGGCGGTCTTCTCGTTGGCGCGCACGGGCCTGGACGTGTCGCTGCTGCCCGCACTCGTGGCACCGCTCATCACGTTCCTGCCCGGCGCGCTGCTCACGACGGGCGTGATCGACCTCGCGACTCGGCAGATGATCGCGGGCGCGGCGCGGCTGTCCGCGGGCGTCATGATGCTCGTGCTGCTCGCCCTCGGGATCGTCGCGGGCGCGAACCTCGTCGGGATCCCCGCGTCCGCGCTCCACGCGGGGGGCAGCCAGGCGCTCGGCTGGGTCGGCGCCTGGGTGGGTGTCGGCATCTTCGGGGTCGGCGTGACGATCCGGCACAGCGCCCAGCGGCGCGCGGTGCCGGGGATCCTCGTCGTGCTCGTCGTCGCCTACGCGGGGCAGCTCGTCGGTGGGGCGCTGCTCGGGACGCAGGTGTCGGCGTTCGTCGGCGCGCTCGCGATGACGCCTGTCGCGCTCGTCATCGCGCGGTACGCGGGTGGGCCGCCCGCGATGGTCAGCTTCCTGCCCGCGTTCTGGCTGCTCGTGCCGGGTGCGCTCGGACTCGTCGGGGTCACGTCGGTGCTCGGGGAGTCGACGGACCAGGGTCTGACCGCGGTCGTGACGGCGGGCACGACGATGGTGGCGATCTCCCTCGGCGTGCTGACCGGGTTGGGGGCGGGGTCGTGGGTGCTGGAGAGCCGCTGGTGGGTTCCCCCGGACCGGCGGGATCACCCCGGGGGGTGAAGCGGCGCGGGCAAACTGCTTGCCTTGGACAGCAGACGGGTGACAGGACTGGAATGGTCACCATTGCCCGGTTTGACTCGGTTACTCTCCACGCGGCACCCACCCTCCGGGTGCCCACACGAACGTGGGGAGACACACAGCATGACCGTGAACAGCCAGAACGCCGCCGGGGGCACCAAGCGCGCTCGACTGATCGCCGTCCTGGCGGGCGTGGCGCTCGCCGCCTCGACCGCCGTCGCAGCGCCGGCCGTCGCCTCCGACGCCCAGCCGGCCGCCGTCACGGTGTCGGTCAAGTCGTTCGACCAGCGCAAGTCGGCGACCTCGTGCAAGTACATCTACTGGACGTTCACCGCGTCCGGCCTGAGCAGCAGCCAGACGTACTACGCCGACGCGTCGCTGAAGCGCTCGACCGACTCGATCAGCAGCTACACGGTCGAGAGCCAGGTGAAGAACGGGACCAACAAGGTCAAGTCCTTCGTCTGCTCCTCGCTCCACAAGGCGGGCACCTGGAAGGCCAAGGTCGTCCTCAAGTCCGGGGGCTCCACGGTTGCCTCGTCCGCCACGGTCTCGTCCGTCATCCGGGTGAAGCCCGCGCTGAAGATCAGCAACGTGTACGGCACCATCGGCGGCTCGGCCACGCTCAGCGGCTACGCGGACCCGAGCGTGGACACCAAGGGCAAGACGGTCAAGGTCTACTTCAAGAAGAAGGGCACCAAGACCTACAAGCTCATCGGGAAGACGACGATCTCCTCGTCGGGCTCCTTCTCGCTCAAGACGACGAAGCTCGGTCTCGGCTACACGTACGTCAAGACCGAGAAGTCGGACTTCCTGGTCTCGAGCAAGTCGTCGTCCGTCCAGATCGTCAAGACCTCGTCCGCCTCGGCGGCGTCGCTCGCGGTGAGCTGACCTCTCCTGTCTCACCCCTCGGGCCCGGCGTCGTCTCCTGACGCCGGGCCCGAGGCGTGTCCCGGCCGGCCCGCGGGCGGTCCCGCCTGCTCAGGCCGTGGACCGGGACACCGGGACGAAAGACCCGTGCCTTATGTTGTGCGCGTGACAGCACCCCTGGCTCCGCACGAGAACCGGCGCGGCTCGGCCCGCCACGAGGTCCCCGAACCGCTCCGCAACGACGTCCGGGTACTCGGGGAGTTCCTCGGCCGCGTGCTGCGTGAGGCCGGTGGCGAGGAGCTCCTGAACGACGTGGAGCGGCTGCGCGAGCTGTCGATCCGCGCGCACGACGAGCCCGAGGGCGACGCCCTGGCGCTCGCCGAGGAGCTCGTCGCGGGCTTCTCGCTCGACCGCGCGGAGCAGGTGGCACGCGCGTTCACGTGCTACTTCCACCTCGCGAACACCGCGGAGGAGTACCACCGCGTGCGCGTGCTGCGCGAGCGCGAGGCGAACGCCGACCCGCACGCGCTGACCCCGGACGACTCGCTCCCGGCGGCCGTGGTGAAGCTCGCCGAGGAGGTCGGCGACGACGAGGCGCGGCGCCGGCTGCGCGAGGTCGAGTTCCGTCCCGTGCTCACCGCCCACCCCACCGAGGCGCGCCGCCGCGCGGTCTCGCGCTCGATCCGCCGCATCGCCGAGCTCGTCGCCGAGCGTGACGTGCGCAGCTCGGGTGGCGTCTCGCTCGCGGAGAACGACCGTCGCCTCCTCGCCGAGATCGACACCCTGTGGCGCACCGCGCCGCTGCGCCAGGCCAAGCCGAGCGTGCTGGACGAGGTCCGCACCGTGCTCGGCGTCTTCGAGTCGACGCTCGCCGACGTCCTGCCCGCGGTCTACCGCCGTCTCGACGACTGGCTCCTCGACGGTGAGGCCGGGACCACCCAGCCCGTGGTCCGGCCCTTCGCCCGGCTCGGCTCGTGGATCGGTGGCGACCGCGACGGCAACCCCAACGTTACCGCCGAGGTCACGCGCTCGGCCGCGCAGCTGGCGTCCGAGCAGGTGCTCATCGAGCTCGAGAAGTCGGCTCGTCGCACCGCGGCCGGTCTGACCCTCGACGGCGCCGGGACCCCCGCGTCGTCCGAGCTGAACGCCCTGTGGCAGCGCCAGCGGTCGCTCTCGGAGCCGATCGCGACGCGCGTGTCGGCCGAGTCGCCGAACGAGCCGCACCGGCGCGAGCTGCTGTTCGTCGTCGAGCGGCTCGCCGCGACCCGCAGCCGCAACGCCGACCTCGCGTACGTCGCGTCGTCCGAGCTCGAGGCGGACCTGCTGGTCGTGCAGCGCTCGCTCGTCGACGCCGGTGCCACGCGTCAGGCGTACGGCGACCTGCAGCGTCTGCTGTGGCAGGTGCAGTCGTTCGGCTTCCACCTGGCCGAGCTCGAGCTGCGGCAGCACTCGCAGGTGCACGCCGCCGCGCTCGCCGACATCGCCGCGCACGGCATCGACGGCGAGCTCGAGCCCCGCACGGTCGAGGTGCTGGACACGTTCCGGACCGTCGGCACGATCCAGAAGCGGTTCGGGCCGGATGCCGCACGTCGCTACATCGTGTCGTTCACGCAGGCCCCGGAGCACCTGGCCGCGGTCTACGAGCTCGCCGAGCTCGCGTACGGCGGGGCCGAGAACGTCCCCGTGATCGACGCGGTCCCGCTGTTCGAGACCTTCGCGGACCTCGAGGCGAGCGTCGACATCCTGCAGGCGGCCCTGGCGTTCCCGCAGGTGCAGAAGCGTCTGGCGGAGAACGGCCGACGCGTCGAGGTCATGCTCGGCTACTCGGACTCGTCGAAGGACGTCGGCCCGCTGTCCGCGACGCTCGCGCTCGACGAGGCCCAGCGCCGCATCACGCAGTGGGCGCGCGACAACGACATCGTCCTGACCCTGTTCCACGGTCGCGGCGGCGCGCTCGGGCGTGGCGGCGGCCCCGCCAACCGCGCGCTGCTCGCACAGCCCCCGGGCTCGGTCGACGGCCGGTTCAAGCTCACCGAGCAGGGCGAGGTCATCTTCGCGCGCTACGGCGACCCGAACATCGCGGCCCGGCACATCGAGCAGGTCGTCGCGGCGACGCTGCTCGCGGGTGCGCCGAGCGTCGAGGAGCACAACGCGCAGGCGGCGGAGCGGTTCCGACCGCTCGCGGCACGCCTCGACGAGGCCTCGCGGACGCACTTCCACCAGCTCGTGCGCGCCGACGGGTTCCCGCAGTGGTTCGCCGAGGTCACGCCGCTCGAGGAGGTCGGCATGCTGCCGATCGGCTCGCGTCCGGCGCGTCGCGGCCTGTCGGTGTCCAGCCTCGACGACCTGCGGGCGATCCCGTGGGTGTTCTCCTGGTCGCAGGCGCGGATCAACCTCGCCGGCTGGTACGGCCTGGGCACCGCGCTCGAGTCGGTCGACGACCTCGCCGAGCTGCGCTCCGCGTACCAGGACTGGCCGCTGTTCGCGACGATCATCGACAACGTCGAGATGTCGCTCGCCAAGACGGACGAGCGGATCGCTGCGCGCTACCTCGCGCTGGGCGACCGGGACGACCTGGCGCAGCTCGTGCTCGACGAGATGGCGCGCACGCGTCGCTGGGTGCTGGCGATCACGGACTCGGACGCGATCCTGTCGCGCCGCCGGATCCTCGGCCGCGCCGTCCAGCTCCGCAGCCCGTACGTCGACGCGCTCTCGCTGCTGCAGCTGCGCGCGCTGCGCGGCCTGCGCACCGGCGACGCTCCCGAGCGCGACGACGACCTGCGTCGCCTGCTCCTGCTGACCGTCAACGGCGTGGCCGCGGGCGTCCAGAACACCGGCTGACACCGGCGCCGCACGCACGACGACGGGGCTCCCCGGCCAGGCCGGTGGGGCCCCGTCGTCGTCCCATGCGGCTCAGCGCGGCGGCTGCGGCTCCGCGCGGCGGCGCTGAACGCCCGGTGGGTGCGGCGTCAGCGGGGCAGCGACACGACCGCGGGCAGCGGCGTGCCCGCCGCGACGGCGTCGAGCACCAGACGCTCGTGCGGGACCACGTCGGGCAGGTCCGTGAGGGCGAACCAGCCCATCTGCGCGCTCTTGTCCGGCTCCTGGAGCGTGGGCTCGCCCTGCCACCGCTGCGCGAGGAAGAACACGTCGACGCGCTGCTCGACGGCTGGCCCGGAGCGCTCGAAGCGGTGCAGGACCGTCAGCGGCACCAGGTCGTCGGCGGCCAGACGCACGCCGGCCTCCTCGTGCGCCTCGCGCAAGGCGGCCTCGTGCACGGACTCGCCCGGGTCGACGTGCCCGGCGAGCAGCCCCCACCAGCCGTCCATGTACCCCGTGCCCTGGCGGAGCTGCAGCAGCACCTCGTCGCCACGGCGCAGCACCACGTACGCGGCGGCGACGAGCAGCGTGCGGTGCCCCAGGTGGTCGTCGGGTCGGTAGCTCTCGGGCGTCGTGTCGCTCACCCCTGGAGTCTGCCGTGGCTGAAGGGTTCCCGACGACGTGCCCGTCAGCCGAGCGTGGACCACGTCAGGAGCCACCCCGCCCGTGACGTGGCGGCGACGACGAGCGCGCACACGCCGAGCGTGACGAGCACGAGGACGGCGTCCGCCGGGCCGAGTCGCACCGGGCGGTGCACGGTGCGCGGTCCGGAGCCGAGCCCGCGCAGCTGGAGCGTCGTGGCGAGCCGCTCGCCCTGGCGCAGCGCGCCGACGAGCAGCGCGAACGCGGCGCGTCCGAGCGAGGCCGGGTCGCGGGGGAGCGGTGCGCCGCGTCGGCGGGTCGGGTCGCGCACCGCCTGGGCGCGACGGATCGTCGTCCAGGCGTCGGGCAGACCCTCGAGCACGCGGTAGCCCGCGAGGATCGCGTACGTCACGCGCGCCGGCAGCCGGGCGTGCTGGTGCAGGCTCGTCATGAGGCGGGGACCGTCGGTGGTCGTCGTGAAGACCACGGCGAGCGCGCCGACGACGAGCGTGCGCACGGCGAGCGACGCGCCGACGACGAGCCCCGTGCGCGTCACCTCGAGCCCCGCGACCTGCGCGACCACCTCGCCCTCGCGCGTCACGGCGTTGACGGCGAGCAGCGAGCACGCGAACGGGGCGAACGCCGCGCACGTCGTCACGAGCGTGCGCATCGGGAGGCGACCGGCGGCCACCGCCGCCGGCACGAGCGCGAGCCCGACCAGCGACGGTGTCGCGATGTCGACGGGCACGAGCAGCACGGACGAGACCGCGAGGAGCACCAGGAGCTTGACGGTCGGGTTGCGCCGGTGCAGCACGGAGTCGTGCTCGAGCGCACGGCCGAACCGCGGCGCGGCGGGGGAGTGCGCGCTCATGACGGCTGACCCGCCCGGGCGCCCGGGGCGACCAGCCCGGCGGCGTGCAGGGGGCCGTCGTGCGCGGGCGAGAGAAGGTCCGCCGCGGGCCCCTGGGCGAGGACCCGTCCGTGACCGAGCACGACGAGGTCGTCGGCCAGGTCGGCGACGAGCGTCAGGTCGTGCGTGACGGCGACGACCCCGTGTCCCTCGTCGGCGAGGGACCGCAGCAGGGCTGCGAGGGCCGCCCCGGTGCGTCCGTCCTGGCCGAACGTCGGCTCGTCGGCCAGCAGGACGTCGTGGCCGCACACCGCGGCGGCCGCGACCGACAGGCGCCGTTGCTGTCCGCCGGACAGGCGGAACGGGTCGGCGTCCGCGAGGGGCGTGAGGTGCACCGACGCCAGCGCCTCGCGGGCGACCCGCTCGGCGTCGGGCACCTTCGCGCGGCGCGGACCCCAGGCGACCTCGTCGGACGCGGTGCGCGCGAGGAACTGCTGCTCGGGCTGCTGGAACACGAGCCCGACGCTCCCGCCGTCCACGGTTCCCTCGTGCGGCAGGAGCCCGGCGAGCGCGAGCAGCAGCGTGCTCTTGCCCGACCCGTTGAGCCCGACGACCGCCGTGACCCGCCCCGGCCGGACGTCGAGGTCGACCCCGGTGAGCACGTCGCGCCCGCCCCGGCGCACGCCGAGCCCGCGGACGCGCAGCACGGAGCCGGTCGCGGCCGGACGCGGCGTCCGTCGCAGGGTCGGTGGTGCGCCCGGCAGGCGGACGCCCAACGCGCTCAGGAGCCCTGCCTGGTCGTGCAGCACCTCGCGCGTGGGGCCGTCCGCGACGAGCCGGCCGTCCACGTCGAGCACGGCGGTGCGGCCGGGCAGGTCGAGGTGCTCGTCGAGCCGATGCTCGACGAGCACCTGGGCGCCGCCCGCGGGCGCGAGCAGCCGCCCCACGGTGCGGGCGGCGGCCGGGTCGAGCAGCGCGGTCGGCTCGTCGAGCAGCAGCAGCCCGGGGTCCGCGACGAGCGTCGCGGCCAGCGCGACGCGCTGCCCCTCCCCGCCGGAGAGCTCGGCGGTGCGCTGGTGCCGCAGGTGCGCGGCGCCCACGCGCGCGAGCGCCCGCTCGACGGCAGGGGAGATGCGCTCCGGCGGCCACGCGCGGTTCTCGAGCGGGAACGCGACCTCCTCCTCGACGGTCGGCAGGCACAGCTGGTCGGCCGGGTTCTGCGTCAGGGTCCCCACGTGACGCGCGAGCGCGGCCGGCTCGGTGGTCGTCGCGTCGTGCCCGGCGACGAGCGCCTGACCGGTCACGTCGGCATCGACGAGCTGCGGCACCACGCCGGCGAGCAGCCGCAGCAGCGTGCTCTTGCCCGAGCCCGACGGCCCGAGCAGGAGCAGCCGCTCGCCGGCGTCGACGTGCAGCGTGAGGTCCCGCACCACGGGCGCTCGGCCCGGGTACGCGACGCTCAGGCGGGTCGTGTCGATCACGCGACCGTGACCTCGTCGTGCGGCTGCGGCGCGGGACGTGCGGCCGCCCGACGAGCGCGCCCGAGCGCGGTGTTGTCGAGCACGCCGGTGCGTGCGAGCGCGTCGCCCAGCACGCGCGCGAGCAGCCCGCACAGCAGGACGCTCGAGACGAGGGTCAGCCCGACGCGCCACGCGAACCAGTCCTGCTGGAGCCAGCCGAACCGGATCGCGCCCATGAGCACCGAGGCGCACGCCGCGCTCACGCCGGACGCGACGAACACGCCCCAGCCGTACCGCCGGTAGCGCGTGAGCGCGAAGGGCAGCTCGGCCCCGGCACCCTGGACGAAGCCGACGAGCAAGAGCATCGGTCCCACGGGTGAGGCGAGGAAGACGACCTCGACGAACGCCGCGAGGATCTCGACGACGATCCCCACGAGCGGCTTGCGCACGATGTACGTGGCCAGCGGTGCCGCGACCATCCACCCGCCCGCGAGCACGTGCTGCGCGAGGTCGCCGAACGGCCCCATCGCGAGCTGCAGCGCACCCCACGCCTGCACGAGCGCCCAGTAGAGGAACCCCAGGACGGTCGCCAGGACGGCGAGCAGCACCAGGTCCCCGAGCGACAGACCGCGGCGGCCGGTCGTCGGCCCGTCCGGCGCGCTCATCGGGCGTCCCAGGACGGCGAGCCGAGCGAGATCGTCGCGTGCGTGACGACGTGCCGCACGCTGCGACCGGCGCCGAGCCAGCCCGCGACGACCGTCGAGAGCACGTCGGCGAGGTCACCGTCCAGGCGCGTGACGAAGTGCTCGGACGTGACGTCGACGCGCTCGCGGGCCGCGTCGATCGCGGCGGTGATCGCGGCCATGTGGTCACCCGTCCGGCCGGGACCGCCGTCGTCGAGCGGGTACAGCGCCCAGTGGGCGGCCGCGCGCACGCCCGAGGCGGGCAGCGTCGGGACGTCGCCGGAGAAGAGCAGCGTGTCGTCGGCGAGCGTGCAGTCGACCTCGCCCGGGCAGCCGCGCGAGAGGTGGACGTGCGCGACGAGGTGCCCGCCGGCGCCGACCGCGGCGAGAAGGACGTCGAACAGGTACCGCACGACGGCGTCCTCGGTGCCGCGCACGAACGTCGAGACGTCGTCGGTCGTGACCTCGACGTCCCGCACCCGGTCGCCCGCCAGGGCCCCGACGATCACGTCGACGAAGTCGTCGCGGTGCGGGTGCAGCGAGAGCCGGGCGCCGACGCCGAGCTCGGCCGGCGACGGTCGTGCGGGCTGGTCGCTCGCGCGCGGGGCGACGGCGGCGCCCGCGAGGGTGGTGCCGAGAGTGCCTGGTGTGCTTCCGGGGGTGCTGGCGAGGGTCTGCGGTGGGAGGGTCACGGGGTGCTCCTTCGAGGTGCCGGTAGCCCCCGGGCAGCCGGCGTCCCCGCAGTGACACCGACGCCCGGTCGTCGTCACCTCGGGCAGGGTGCCCGGAGCGACGACGTGACGGTGCGCCGGCGGCTGCCGGCGACGCACGCCCTGCTCCCTACGCTGGTGCGAACCAGGTCAGGTTCCACGGGTCTGCGGGTGGGACGTGGTGTCCGGCCGCACTCTCAGCGCTCCTGCGCTCCCCGGGGGCTTGTGTCCCGACGAACCTAGCCCCGTCCGTCCGTGGGCCGGTACAGGCGTCTCGAACGGCGGACGCGGGCCGCCGCGCCCGCGTCGTGACCGAACCGAGATCGCGATGTTACTCGGCGGTAAGACGTGTGTAACCCGGGTCACATCTGTGTGCTAGACATCCGTTCATCACGTTCTCGGTCGGACTCCAGCCCGGCCCCCACGGAAGAGGTGACGGATGACCTCCGTACGCACCCGTCGTCGCCTTGTCGCGACGGCCGCAGGTCTCACGGTCGGGGCGCTCGCGCTCACGGCATGCGCGAGCAAGGACGACACGTCCGACGGTGCGTCGGACGGCGGCGGCGGTGGTGGGTCGCTGACGATCGGGACGACCGACAAGGTCACGACGCTCGACCCCGCGGGCTCGTACGACAACGGCTCTTTCGCGGTCATGAACCAGGTCTTCCCGTTCCTGCTGAACACGCCGTACGGCAGCCCGGACGTCGAGCCCGACATCGCCGAGTCGGCCGAGTTCACCGCGCCGACCGAGTACACGGTCAAGCTCAAGCCGGGCCTGAAGTGGGCCAACGGTCACGACCTCACGTCGTCGGACGTGAAGTTCACGTTCGACCGGCAGGTCGCGATCGCCGACGAGAACGGCCCGTCGTCGCTGCTGTACAACCTCGACAGCGTCGAGGCGGTCGACCCGACGACCGTCGTGTTCCACCTCAAGTCCGAGAACGACCAGGTCTTCCCGCAGATCCTGTCGAGCCCCGCCGGCCCGATCGTCGACGAGGAGGTGTTCGCCGCCGACGCGCTGACGCCGGACGCGGACATCGTCGCGGGCAACGCGTTCGCCGGGCAGTACGCGATCACCGGCTACGACTTCAACAACCTCGTCTCGTACGAGGCGTACGAGGGCTACCAGGGGATCCTGGGCGCGGCGAAGACCGCCGAGGTCAACGTGAAGTACTACGCCGACGCGTCGAACCTCAAGCTCGACATCCAGCAGGGCAACATCGACGTCGCGTTCCGTAGCCTCAACGCGACCGACATCGGCGACCTGCGCAAGGACGACAAGGTCCAGGTCATCGACGGTCCCGGTGGAGAGATCCGCTACATCACCTTCAACTTCGACACCCAGCCGTTCGGTGCCAAGACCGGGGAGGCCGACCCGGCCAAGGCACTCGCGGTCCGCCAGGCCGTCGCCGACCTCATCGACCGCGACGCGATCTCCGAGCAGGTCTACAAGGGCACCTACACGCCCCTGTACTCCTACGTCCCGGCAGGTCTGACGGGTGCGACCGAGTCGCTCAAGGGCCTCTACGGCGACGGGTCGGGCGGTCCTGACGCCGCCAAGGCCAAGGCCGCGCTCGACGCCGCCGGGGTCGCCACGCCGGTCGCGCTGAGCCTGCAGTACTCGAACGACCACTACGGCCCGTCGTCGTCCGACGAGTACGCCATGATCAAGGACCAGCTCGAGGCCGACGGCCTGTTCTCGGTCGACCTGCAGACCACGGAGTGGGTGCAGTACTCGAAGGACCGCTCGTCGGACGTCTACCCGGCCTACCAGCTCGGCTGGTTCCCGGACTACTCCGACGCCGACAACTACCTGACGCCGTTCTTCCTGATCGAGAACTTCCTGGCGAACCACTACGTGAACCAGGAGGTCAACGACCTCATCCTCAAGCAGGCGGTCACGGCCGACGCCGACGAGCGCACCTCGATCATCGAGGAGATCCAGGACAAGGTCGCGGCCGACCTCTCGACCGTCCCGTACCTGCAGGGTGCGCAGGTCGCGGTCGTCGGCAAGGACGTGAAGGGCACGGCCGACACGCTCGACCCGTCGTTCAAGTTCCGGTACGGCGCGCTGTCCAAGTGACTCCTGACGGCCCGTCCCGCCACGCGCGGGGCGGGCCGTCGCCCGTCGGCCCCGCCGACGCCTCACCCAGGGACACCCATGACCACGATCTCGACGGACCCGGCGGCGAGCACCTCGCCAGCGTCGTCCGTGACCACGCCCGGACGACGACGTCCGGGCGGCGGGCTCGGCAGCTACCTGCTGGTCCGCTTCCTGCTCATCTTCCCGACGATCCTCATCCTCGTCACGACGGTGTTCGTGATGATGCGGTCGACGGGCGACCCGATCACCGCGGCGCTCGGCGGGCGGCTCACGTCCGAGCAGCTCGCGGAGCGGATCCACGAGGCCGGCTACGACCGCCCGATCATCGAGCAGTACCTCGACTACCTCGGCGGGATCCTGCGCGGTGACTTCGGGACGACCATCTCCGACAACCGACCCGTCACCGAGGTCCTGCTGACGTACGGCACCGCGACCCTCGAGCTCGCGATGTACGCGCTGCTCGTCGCGTTCGCGGTCGGCATCCCGCTGGGCCGGATCGCGGCGGCGCGCCGCGACCGCGGCGTCGACGCGACGCTGCGCGTGTCGGCCGTCGTCGCGTACGCGACACCCGTCTTCTTCGCCGGCATGCTGCTCAAGCTCGTGTTCTCGGTCTGGCTGGGCTGGCTGCCGGTCGCGGGCCGCGCGTCCACCGGCGCCGAGATCCAGATGCAACGCAACGGCGCGGGCACCGGGATCTACCTGATCGACGCGATCAGCACGGGCGACGGCGAGGTCGTCCGTGACGTGCTGGAGCACGCGGTGCTGCCTGCGATCGCGCTCGGGCTGCTCACGGCCGGGGTGTTCCTGCGGCTCGTGCGCACCAACGTGATCGGCTCGCTCGCGACCGGCTACGTCGAGGCGGCGCGCTCGCGCGGTGTGCCCGAACGGCGCCTGCTGCGCAAGCACGCGTGGCGGCCGGCCCTCGTCCCGATCATCACGGTGATCGGCCTGCAGATCGCGATGCTGCTCGCGGGTGCGGTTCTCACCGAGACCACGTTCGAGTGGAAGGGGCTCGGGTTCCAGCTCGTGCAGTACCTGCTCGCGCGCGACTACGTGGCCGTGCAGGGCATGGTCGCGATGCTCGCCGTGATCGTCGCGCTGACCAACTTCGTCGTCGACGTGATCGCGGCGCTCGTCGACCCGCGGGTGAGGTTCTGACATGGCGAACGACCCGATCCTGACCACCGGGGTGCCCGAGCACGCGCCGCGCTGGAAGCGTCTGCCCGTCGTGCACCAGCTGCGCACGAGCGTCGGCCTGCAGCGCGGGATGCTCGTCGCGGGCCTCGTGCTCACGGCCGTGTTCCTGCTCACCGCCCTGCTCGCGCCGGTGCTCGCGCCGTACGGCTGGGCGCAGCTGCGCGCCGACGGGGAGCTGTTCGGGGCGCACGTCGCGCCGAACGGCGACCATCTGCTCGGCACGACCGTGGCCGGCTACGACGTGCTGTCGCGCGTGATCTGGGGTGCGCGCACCGCGCTGTACACGATCGTCATCGGCGTGATCCTGTCGATCGTGCTCGGCGTGACGCTCGGACTGGTCTCCGGCTACTTCGGTGGCTGGCTCGACCGCGTGCTGGTCGTGGTCGCCGACGCGATCTACGCGTTCCCGTCCCTGCTGCTCGCGATCCTCGCGGCCATCGTCATCAGCGGCGGGCAGTCCTCGATGTGGGGCGGCGTGATGGCCACGGCCGTCTCGATCACCGTGGTGTTCATCCCGCAGTACTTCCGCGTGGTCCGGGCCGAGGTGGTGCGCGTCAAGGGCGAGGCGTTCGTCGAGTCCGCTCGCGTCGTCGGCGCCGGGCACCTGCGGATCATGACGCGTCACGTGCTGCGCAACGCGATCCGCACGCTGCCGCTCATCATCACGCTCAACGCGTGCGAGGCGGTGCTCACGCTCGCCGGGCTGGGGTTCCTGGGCTTCGGCATCGAGCCGACCGCCGCGGGGGACTGGGGCTACGACCTGCACAAGGCGCTCGCGGACGTGACGAGCGGCATCTGGTGGACCGCGATCCCGCCGGGCCTGGCGATCGTGCTCACGGCGCTCGGCGTGACGCTCGTCGGCGAGTCTCTCAACGACCTCGCCGACCCACGTCTGCGCACACGCCGGCGCGCCGCGCTCGTCGCGGGCGAGGTCGGCACGACGAGCGTCGTCCCGGGTGGGGTGCTCGCGGCCGGGCCCGAGGGCGTCGAGGGGATGGACGCCCTGGAGGGGCCACCGCCCGAGCTCCTGCCGGAGACCGAACCCGTCGCGCGAGGCGAGGAGGACCGATGAGCGCGCCCGTCGTCGAGATCCGTGACCTGAGGGTCACGTTCGACACCGACGCCGGGGCGGTCCCGGCGGTCAAGGGCGTGAGCCTGCAGGTCGCGCCCGGCGAGGTGCTCGCGATCGTGGGCGAGTCGGGCTCGGGCAAGACCGTCACGGCACGCTCGATCCTCGGGCTGCTGCCCGAGACCGCGCGCACGAGCGGCGCGGTGCTGCTGTCCGGCCGGGACGACTCCGACACGCAGGACGTCACCACGGTGTCGCCGTCCGCGTTGCGCCGCCTGCGCGGTCGGGACGCCGCGATGGTGTTCCAGGAGCCGTCGTCCGTGCTCAACCCGGTGTTCCCGGTGGGGTGGCAGATCGCGGAAGGGCTGCGCGCGCACGCCCGGCTGACGCGTGAGCAGGCCCGGGAGCAGGCCGTCGACGTGCTGCGACGCGTCGGCATCCCTGACCCGGAGCACCGCGTCGACCACTACCCGCACCAGTTCTCGGGCGGGCAGAAGCAGCGCATCGTCATCGCGCAGGCGCTCGTGCTCAACCCGGGCCTGGTGATCGCCGACGAGCCGACGACCGCACTCGACGTGACCGTGCAGGCCGAGATCCTCGACCTGCTGCGGATCCTGCCTCACGAGTTCGGCGCCGCGATCGTGCTCATCACGCACAACATGGGCGTGGTGGCGGACCTCGCGGACCGCGTCGCGGTCATGTACGACGGCGAGATCGTCGAGCAGGCGGACGTGCGGACGCTGTTCTCCTCGCCGCAGCACCCGTACACGCGGCGGTTGCTGGACGCGGTCCCGCGCGTGGGCGGGGCGAGGCTGCGCGAGCGGACCGAGCCGTCCCTCACGTCGCGTCCCGTCGAGCCGCAGACCGGTCCGGTCGTGCGGGCCCGCGCGCTCGAGGTCACGTACCCGGGGCGCCTGCGCAAGCCGGGGTTCACCGCGGTCGACGGAGTGGACCTGGCGATCGCGCCGGGCGAGGTGCTCGGCCTGGTCGGCGAGTCCGGCAGCGGCAAGACGACGATCGGCCGCGCGATCGCGGGCCTGACGCACGTGACCGGCGGCTCGCTCGAGGTGCTGGGGCTCGAGATGAACGGCGTGCGCGAGCGGCGGTTCCGCCCGTTGCGCAAGCGCATCGGGTTCGTCTTCCAGGACCCGGCGACGAGCTTCAACCCGCTCCTGACGATCGCGCAGTGCGTGGCCGAGCCGCTCGTCGTGCACGGTGTGGCGCCGTCCCCCCAGGACGCGCGGCCGCGCGTCGACGAGCTGCTCGAGGCGGTCCAGCTGCCGCGCTCGTACGGCGACCGGTTCCCGCACGAGCTGTCCGGCGGCCAGCGGCAGCGGGCGTCGCTGGCCCGCGCGCTCGCGCTCGACCCCGAGCTGCTGATCGCGGACGAGCCGACCTCGGCGCTCGACGTCTCGGTGCAGGCGCGCGTGCTGGACCTGTTCGCGCGGCTGCAGGTCGAGCTCGGGTTCGCGTGCCTGTTCATCAGCCACGACCTCGCGGTGGTGGACATGCTCGCGGACCGCATCGCGGTGCTGCACCGCGGCGTGCTCGTCGAGGAGGGGACGGGTGACGAGGTGCTCGGCGCGCCGCGGCACCCCTACACGCAGCGGCTGCTCGCGTCGCTGCCGGTCCCGGACCCGGTCGAGCAGGCGGTCCGCCGGCAGCGGTGGAACGAGCTGCGCGAGGCGTGACGCGCGCGCGGCGAGGGGGCGACACCGGACGGATCGCGTGACCACCCCCTCGTCGTCGCTGCGACCTGCCGAGGTCGGGACGGTCAGGCGACCGACGCCTCCAGGCCGACGACCTCGCGGAGCACCGCGGTGTCGTCGGCGTCCCACCCGTCGGGCGGTGCGACGGCGGACCAGCCGTCGGCGTACTCCGTGTGGTAGTTGTGCCCGTGCCCGGGCGGGGCGCTCCCGGCGACGAACAGGTCGATCGTCGTCTGCCAGAACGTGATGATCGGCACCCAACGGGTCGACGGCAGGACGTCCGAGCCGCGCGGCTCGCTCAGCCAGTCGGGCTTGTTGAGGATCAGGTGCGGCGACCACCAGGTCACGCCGTCCGAGGCGTGCTGGTCGTAGACGACGCGCGGCCGCTCCCACGCGTCGCCGAGCGCCCACAGCTGACGGTCCGCGCCGTCGGCGGGCCGGTTCGACCACCGCACGGTCCGGCCGCCGTCGAGCACCGGCGTGATCTCGGGCGAGCCCGGGTCACGGTCCGCGGTGAGCTCGCCCCACAGCGGCGTGAAGCCGGGCGTGCCGACCCACAGCGCGCCGTCCGTGCGGGCGACGACGTCCTGCACGGACGAGAACGCGCCCTGGCTGCCGTACGACCCGAGCGAGATGCCGGCCACGTAGAGCAGCGGCCGGTCGTCCTCGGGGAGCTGCGACCAGCGCTCGTACACGGCCTCGAACAGGGCCTTGCCGGCCGCGGGCGGCGTCGAGCGGTCGCCGACGAAGCTCACCCACGACGGCAGGTAGGAGTACTGCATCGACGCGATCGCGGTGTCGCCGCCCCACAGCAGCTCGAGGGAGTCGGACATCGACGGGTCGATCCAGCCCGTGCCGGTGGCGGTGACCACCGCGAGCACCGAGCGCTCCCACGCGTGCGTGCGGTCCAGCTCGGCGACGACGAGCCGGGCGACGTCGTCGAGCGTCTCGCCCGCGGACAGCCCCGCGTAGACCCGGATGGGGTCCTGCAGCGGCTCGGTGCGTCCCGTGCGGGTGGCGACCTCCTCGAACTGCGCGGCCGGGCGGCGGCCGGCGACGAACGTGCGCCCCTGCAGCCCGAGCTCGTCCCACGCGGCGAGCGACTGCGGCGACCCGCTGCGCAGCGGGTCGTCCGGCTGCTCGACGCCCTGCGCCGTCCCGGTGTCGAGCGCCGAGTACACGTTGTTGAGCGCCGCGAGGCCGCCGCGCACCACCGTGCCGTCGAGCACCACGACCGTGAGCCACGCGACCAGGGCGACCGCCACCAGGCGCGTGACGGGCACCGGCACCCACCGGCCCAGGACGCGCCCGACGAGCCCGCCCACCCAGCGCGTGACGCGCCGCAGCCCGCGCCCGACCTGCAGCAGCAGCACCGCCAGGACGACGGCGAGCCCCAGGACGACGAACGGGTGCGACGAGTCCGCGGGCGGCTCGCCGAACAGCGCGCGCAGCTCGTCCTGCCACGTGCGGTTCCACCACAGCGCCGCGGGGACGGCGACGACGGTCGCGACGAGCAGCACCCGCCGGAACCAGCGGCTCGCGACGCGCGACCACGGCACCCCGGCGCGACGCACCACCCACGCGAGCAGCACGCCGAGCCCGTAGCCGATCACCGCGCAGATACCCGCGACCGCGCCCTGGTAGAAGGCGGCGCGGGGGATCAGCGCAGGACCGAGCGAGATCGCGAAGAACACCAGCGCCCCGGCCAGACCGGGGCCCGACAGTCGGCGTGGCCAGCGTGCGCACGCGTCGAGGACGCGACGCCCGAGCGCGGGGCGGTGGGGCGTGGCAGCGGGTTGCGGCACCGTCATGGCGTCCTCCGAGGTCGCGTCGCGGCGCGGCAACCGTCGCGCTCGCCCGTCGCGACCCTAGCGTGGGGGCGTGAGCGACACCGGTTATGGGGACTTCGAGTTCGAGCGGCGGTTCTGGGTGCGAGACCTGCCGGTCGACCTGCTCGACGAGTCGCCGGCGATCATCGTGCAGTCGTACTACCTGGCCGACGAGGGCTACGCGCTGCGCGTACGGGTCCAGACCCCCGGCGCACCCGCCCTCGACCCGACGCTGACCCCGCTGGAGGCCCTCGAGGAGTACGAGGGCCGGTTCGACTTCTGCGCGGTCACCGTCAAGGGGCCCATGAACTCCGGCACGCGCTACGAGGCCGAGCGTGAGCTCGACGTCGCGGTCGGGCTGCAGCTCGTGCGGCGCGGCGGCCAGCGCGTCGCGAAGTCCCGGCACTCGGTGTGGCTGGGCGACGACGGCTGGGTGGTCGACGTGTTCGCGGGCAGCAACGCCCCGCTCGTCGTCGCTGAGGTCGAGCGCGGGGGACCGGTCACCGACCTCGTCGTCCCGTCGTTCTGCGTCACCGAGGTGACCGACGACCCGCGGTTCGCCAACGACGCGCTCGCGCGCACGCCCTACGGCGCGTGGGCGCAGGCGTACGAGGCGGAGCTCGCGAGGACGGGCCCGCACTTCCTGGCCGGGCTCGGGCGCACGCGCCGAGCGGGCGAGGAGTAGCCCGCCGCGGTCAGGACGGCCGCGGCGCCCCGTGACCGGCGGGCACCTCCTCGCCCCGCGCCACCGGGCCGGGCGGGGTGCCGTCGCCGAACGGGCGCCCGCCGAGCTCGGCGCGGCCGTGCGGCGTCCACCAGCCCGACAGGTCCGGACCGACCGGGACGATGCCGCTCGGGTTCAGGTCGCGGTGCACGAGGTAGTAGTGCGCCTTGATGTGCGTGAAGTCCACCGTGTCGCCGAAGCCGGGCGTCTGGAACAGGTCCCGCGCGTAGGCCCAGAGCACGGGCATCCGGGCGAGCGTGCTGCGGTTCGTCTTGAAGTGCCCGTGGTAGACCGCGTCGAAGCGGACGAGGGTCGTGAACAGGCGGACGTCGGCCTCGGTGATCGCGTCGCCGACGAGGTAGCGGCGCGTGGCGAGCCGGTCGCTCAGCCAGTCCAGCCGGTCGAACAGCCGGCCGAACGCGGTCTCGTAGGCCTCCTGCGTCCCCGCGAACCCGCACCGGTACACGCCGTTGTTGACGTCGCGGTAGACGAGGTCGGCGACCTCGTCGATCTCCTCGCGCAGGTGCTCCGGATACAGGTCGGGGGCGCCCGGGCGGTGGTGGGCGGTCCACTGCGTCGACAGGTCGAGCGTGAGCTGCGCGAAGTCGTTGGTGACGACCGCGCCCGTCGGGACGTCGACGATCGCAGGCACCGTGATCCCGCGCGGGTAGTCGGGGAACCGCGCGAGGTACGCGTCGCGGATCCGGGGGATGCCCAGCACCGGGTCGACGCCGCCGGGGTCGAGGTCGAACGTCCACGAGCGCTCGTCGTGCGTCGGGCCGCACACGCCCATCGACAGGACCGGCTCGAGGCCCAGCAGGCGGCGCACGATGATCGCGCGGTTCGCCCACGGGCACGCGCGCGCGACGACGAGGCGGTAGCGCCCCGGCTCGACCGGGTACCCGTCGCGGCCGTCGGCCGTGATCCTGGTCTCGATGTACCGGGTGTCGCGGCGGTACTCGGTGCCGGGCTGGGAGTACACGCCGGGGCGGTCGTGGGCGTCGGCGGCGGTCGGGCTCATCGCCCGATCATGCCTGGTCGCCACGGCCGGCACACCTCTGAGCCGCGCCACGTAGAGTGACGCGACCTGTCACCGGCCGGAGGGGGCGACGTGCGGCGAGGACGTGCTGCGCTGGGGATCGTCACGACCGCACTGGTCATGGTGCTCGTCGGGGCGCTGCTGGTGTTCGCCGGGCAGCAGGACGCCCCACCCGCGGCGCACCGGACCGCGACGGCGAGCAGGACCGCCACCCCGAGCCCCGTCCCGACGCCCGCACCCGTCGCGACGCTGCACGCACCCGACGCCGTCGCGACCGTGCTCCCGGCCGGTGACGCGCTGAGCGCCGCGCTCGAGGCGTCGGCGGCGGTGTTCGCGTCGGCGCCCGTGGCGGTCGTCGCCCCCGCCGACGACGAGGCCGCGGTGCTCACCGGCGCGTCGGCGGCGGTCGCGGTGGGCGCCCCGATGCTGCTGACGTCGACGGCGAAGGCCAACCGGGCCGTGCGGGCCGAGCTCGCGCGGCTCGACCCGCGGGCCGTCCTCGTCGTCGGCGCCGCTCCGTCGACGGTCGCGCCCTCGGGAGCCACCCTCGTGCCGGTGACCGCAGGTGCGGGACCCGACGAGCTCGAGGCCGCGACGGGGGTGCGGTTCGGGCCGGCGCTCGAGGCCGACGACGTCCCGGGTGCGGTGGCGGGCCTCGGGGCCCGACCCGTCCCGGCGCTCGTCGTCCCCGGCGCGCTCCCGACGCCCGATGCCGCGACGCCGGCACCGCCCACCGCATCTGCGCCGTCCACCCCGTCTCCGCCGTCCACAACTCCGGCGTCCACAACTCCGGCGTCCACAACTCCGGCGTCCAGCGCATCTGCGCCTTCCGCCACATCGCCGGGGTCCGCGCCGCCCGGCTCGTCGACCGGTCCGTCCGCCGGGTCTCTCGCATCGTCGGCCGCCGCGGTGCGGCTCCCCGAGACGCGACGACCCACGCAGGTCGACGGCCTGGTCGCGCTCACGGGCGTCGGCGCGGACACCCCCGCGGCGCTCGCGACGCTCCGCGCGGCGCGGGTGCCGCTCGTCCCCGTGCCCGGCGGAGACCCGCGCGCCTCCACGGCGAGCGTCGAGGCGGTCGCGCGGGCCGCGCCGACGCGCGTGGTCGCGCTCGGGGCGGCGTTCGGGCCCCCGGAGCGGCTCGGGACGCGCGTGGCGACCGCCGCGACCGGCGTGGTGGCACCGGGCGGGGGCCAGCTCGTGTTCCCGGACGTGCCCGGCGTGCCGCACAAGCGCTACGTCGCGCTGTACGGCACGCCCGGCTCGCGTGCGCTCGGCGTGCTCGGCGAGCAGGACGTGCCCGCGACCGTGGAGCGCGCGGAGCGGATCGCGCGCCTCTACCGGCCGTACACGGACGCGACGGTCGTCCCGGCCGTCGAGCTCATCGCGACCATCGCGTCCGCCGGAGCCGAGGACGACGGCAGCTACTCGCGCCGGCGCACCGTCGCCGAGCTGCGCCCGCTCGTGGACGCCGCGCACGACGCGGGCCTGGCCGTCGTCCTCGACCTGCAGCCCGGCCGCGACGACTTCCTGACGCAGGCCGAGGAGTACACCGAGCTCCTCGAGCTGCCGAACGTCGGGCTCGCGCTCGACCCCGAGTGGCGGCTCGAGCCCGACCAGGTGCACCTCGAGCAGATCGGGTCCGTGGGCATCGCCGAGGTCAACGCGGTCGGTGACTGGCTCGCCGAGCTGACCGCGTCACGGCACCTGCCGCAGAAGATGTTCGTGCTGCACCAGTTCTCGCTGAAGATGATCCGCGACCGGGACCAGCTCGACACCTCGCACGACGAGCTCGCCACCGTGATCCACGTGGACGGCCAGGGCACGCAGCCCGCGAAGCGCGGGACGTGGAACACCCTGCGCGCGGGGGCGCCCCAGGTGCACTGGGGCTGGAAGAACTTCGTCGACGAGGACGTGCCCACCCTCACGCCCGAGCAGACCTCTCAGGTCGACCCGGTGCCGGACCTCGTCACCTACCAGTGAACCGCGCACGGCCACCGGGCGCCCGCGACCGGCCGCCGGGTGGTGTCGCGGTCGCGACGCGGAGCTGCCGGGCCGGGCGATGACCGGCGAAGCGCCGACGCGCGTCTAGGCTCGACGGGATGACCGACCGGACGGACGAGACGCGCACCGACCGCGCGCGCTGGCTCGTCCGCGTGGCGCTCGCGCTCGTCGCGTTGCTGCTCTCCCTCGTGGCCGGCGTGACGACCGCCCGTGCGGAGGCCGGATTCGGGCCGCACCTCGCGCACTACGCGGTGACGACCGACGACCTCGTCGTCGTGGACCTCGGCCCGCTCGGGACGCTCGAGGTCGACTCGCCGCTGCCGTTCACGCTCGGCATGAGGGTCACCGTCCAGGAGATCCCCGCGTCGTTGACCGAGGTGGACGACGCCACGACGCTCCAGGCGCTCTCGGGGGACCTGCAGCGCTACGTGCAGTTCTTCTCGGCGCCGCAGGCGACCGTCACCGACGTCACCCACGCGCTGGTCCGGGACGCGCTGCGCCGGGCGACGGCGACGTTCGTCGCGATCGTCGCGCTGTGGTGGCTCGGGCGCCTCGCCCTGGGTGCGCCGCGGCGCACCGAGCTCGCGTCGACCTGGGGCGCGCACCGGGTCCGGATCGCCGCCGGAACCGCGATCGTCGTGCTGGTCGCCGCGGTCGCGACGTCGAGCGTCGGTCCGGCCGGCCGGGTCGAGCAGTCACAACCCGTCTCGCGCGTGTTCGACGGCACGGCGCTCGAGGGTGCGCGCGTCACGGGGCGGCTCGGCGGCGTCATCGACACCTACGGCGCCAAGGTGCTTGCGGCGTACCGCACCAACCAGGAGTTCTACGCGCGTGCGGACGCCGCGCTCGCGGAGTCGTGGGACGAGCGCGCGCAGATCGAGGAGCTCTCGGCGCGTGCACGCGACGCCGACGGCGACGAGCTGTCGCCCCTGCCCGACGCGGCCGGCGCACCCACCGGTGCGCCGACGGGCGAGGCGACGGGTGGGCCGACGGGTGCGGCCACCGGAGAGGCGACCGGTGAGGCCGACGGTGAGGGCGACGGTGAGGGCGACGGTGGGGAGACCGAGGCGGGGGCCGACGAGGAGCCGTTTGCCACCCCGACGCCGTCACCCACGCCCACGACGCCCGAGGAGGACCTCGTCGTCCTCGTCGTCGTCTCGGACCTGCACTGCAACGTGGGCATGGCACCGCTCATCACGACGCTCGTCGAGCGGTCGGGCGCCTCGATCGTGCTCGACGCTGGCGACACGACCGTCAACGGCACCGCGGTCGAGCAGTACTGCACGTCGACGTTCGCCTCGGCCGTGCCCGACGGGGTCCAGCTCGTCGTGTCACCCGGCAACCACGACTCCGCGGCGTCTGCCGACGCGTACGCCGGTGCGGGGGCGCGGGTGCTCGGCGGCAAGGTCGTCGAGGTCGACGGGCTGCGCATCCTCGGCGACTCCGACCCCAACGAGACGCGCGCGGGCACGGGCACGGCCTCGCTCGGGGAGAGCGCCGTGGACGCGGGCGTGCGCCTCGGCCGGACCGCGTGCGACGAGGGCGGCGTCGACCTGCTGCTCATCCACACACCGGCCGTCGGTGAGTCCGCGCTCGCGAGCGGGTGCGTCCCGGCGCAGGTCTCCGGCCACCTGCACCGCCGCACGGACCCGCGGCAGGTGGGCCTCGGCATCCGCTACATCAGCTCGAGCACGGCGGGCGCGACCCTCGGCGAGGCGACGGTCGGGCCGCTCAACGGGACGGCCGAGATGACGGTGCTGCGCTGGGACCCGGCCACGCGCCTGCTCGTGGACTACCAGGTGGTGCTGGTCAGCCCGGACGCGCGGGTCTCGGTCCAGCCGCGGCGCGCGTGGCCCGCGATCGTCCTGCCCGACCAGGGCTGGGCGGGTCCGTTCGGCGGCATGCTGCCGTCGTGACGCACGCCGGCTCGGGCGGGCCGCCGGTTCACCCGTGCCAGCGACGAGCGACGGGCTTACCGTGGAGCGGTGGCACAGCGGCACGGGGAGCGGCCGCGACGGTCGAGGGTGACCGCCGCGCTCCTGAGCGCGCTGCTCGGGCTCGTCGCGCTGGTCGGGACGCTGGTGCTGACCGCGCCCGCCCAGGCCGCGGCCGACACTGATCACCTGGTGGCGGGCGAGAGGCTCGGTGCGCGCGAGTCGCTGGTGTCTCCCGGTGGCTCGGCCGTGCTCGTCGTGCAGAGCTCGGGACGGGTGTCGCTGTACGGGCCGGACGGCGACGTGGTGTGGACGGTCGACGGGCGCGTGCGGGGTGCCACGCTCGGGCTCGACGCCCAGGGACGGCTGCGTCTGGTGGCCCCCGACGGACGCGAGCTGTGGACGCCGGACGCCGACGAGGGCGTGCAGGTCCTCGGCGCGCGCCTCGAGGTGCGGGACGACGGCGACCTCGTGCTCCTCGACGCGGCGGGCGCCACGGTCTGGGCCACGGGGACGGCGCAGCGCGCGAGCGCGCTGACCGCGGGCGGGTCGGTCGTGCCCGGACAGCCGCTCACGTCGCCCGACGGACGGCACGTGCTCGTCGTGCGGCGCACGGGCAACGTGGTGCTCCTCGGCCCGGACTCGCTGCCGCGGTGGGCGGCGGGCACCGACGGCCAGGGGGCCGCGCTGACGCTCGACGAGGCGGGCGTGCTCGTCGTGCGCGACGACGACGGTGCCGTGGTGTGGCGCACGCACCGCGCACCTGTGCCGGGCTCGACGCTCGTCCTGCAGGACGACGGCGACCTGGTGCTCCTCGCGCCCGACGGGTCGGCCCTCTGGAGCTCGGGCACGGGGCTGGGAGCCGCGAGTCTCGCCGTCGACGACGCGCTGGTCACCGGCGGCCACCTCGACGGCCCCGACGGGCACCTGCGCCTGACGCTCACGCAGGACGAGCTCGCGCTGCGGTACGACGAGACGGTCGTCTGGCAGGCGCCGGCCGTGCCCGGTCCAGGGGCGAGCGTGCGCGTGCGCAGCGACGGACGCCTCGTGCTCGTCGGGGGCGACGGCGGGGCGCTGTGGGGCACGCCCGCCCCGGACGGCGCGGCCGTGCCCGGGACGACGCTGCGGCTCGACTCCGCGGGCGCCCTGCTCACCGCAGGCAACGGCCAGGAGCTGTGGCGCATGGACGTGCCGCAGGACGTGCTCGTGAGCGTCGAGCAGCCCGTGGACTGCACGCTCGTCACCGCGCCCGTCCCGCTCGCGAGCACCGTCCTGACCAGCCACGGCGTGCGGGTGCACGCGTGCCTGGCGGACGCGGTCGACGGTCTGATCACGCAGGCGCGCGCCGCGGGCATCGAGCTCGGGGCCTCCGGTTGGCGCAGTCGCGAGCAGCAGCAGGCCGCGCGCGAGCGCAACTGCCGCACGACCAGCAGGGGCGCCGTGGTCTGCCACCCGCCGACGGCCGTACCGGGCCACTCGCGCCACGAGTGGGGGCTCGCGCTGGACCTGACCGACCACGGTCGCCTGATCCGGACCGGGACGCCCGCGTGGGAGTGGCTCGTCGAGCACGCGGGCGACTACGGCCTGCGCAACCTGCCGGGCGAGCCGTGGCACTGGAGCGTGGACGGGTCCTGACCGCACGCCGGGCGCTGGCCTAGCCTGGTCGTCGTGCCCGACCCCACGAGCGAACCCACGCCCGCGCTGACCCCTGTCGCGCAGGACTACCTCAAGGTGGTGTGGTCCGCGACCGAGTGGGCCGAGCGTCCGGTGACGACGAAGCTGCTCGCGTCGCGGCTCGGCGTGGGTGCCTCGACGGTGTCCGAGACCGTGCGACGGCTCGCCGACCAGGGCCTGCTCACGCACGAGCCGTACGGCGCGGTCGGGCTGACCGACGACGGTCGTCGGCACGCGCTCGCCGTGGTGCGCCGGCACCGGCTGGTCGAGACGTTCCTCGTCGAGGTGCTCGGCTACGGCTGGGACGAGGTGCACGACGAGGCGGAGGTGCTCGAGCACGCGGTCAGCGACGTGTTCGTCGATCGGATCGCCGAGCACCTCGGGCATCCCGTGCGCGACCCGCACGGCGACCCGATCCCCGGCCCGGACGGACGCATCGACGCGCCGGACGCGACGATGCTGTGGGACGCGGGGCCCGGCGGCTGCACGGTCGCGCGCATCAGCGACGCCGACCCGGACCTGCTGCGCTACCTCGACGAGGTGGGCATCGGGCTCGACACGGTCGTGACGGTCGGGGCGCGACGCGACGCGGTCGGCACCGTGGCGGTCGCCGTCGCCGGCCGCCAGGTGGACCTCGGCCAGGTCGCGGCGCACGCGATCTGGGTCGTCCCCGAGCTGACGACCGACTGAGCCCTCAGCGTCGTCGCGTGCCGAACACGGAGCGGGTGATCTCCCGCCCCAGCTGCGTGCCGACCGAGCGGAGCAGTGAGTCGAACGCGCCGCCCGTGCGCTGCCGGGTCTTCTTGGCGGCCGCCTGCGCCTCCTTCTCGCGCTGCTTGGCGACCTTCTCGGCCTCCTGCGCGTGCGCCTTGGCCTCGGCGGCGTCCTTCGCGGCCTGCTCGGCCGCCGTGCGCTCGGCAGCGGTGCGCTCGGCGCGCACCGTGAGCAGCTCGTAGGCCGACTCGCGGTCGACCGCCTCGGCGTAGCGCGGGGTGAGCGGGCTCGCCGCGACGGCCGCGGCGAGCCCGTCGGCCGGGGCGGGATCCATCGAGGACTGCGGCGCCCGCAGGCGCGTCCACGCCACGGGCGTCGGGACGCCCTTCTCGCCCAGCACGGTCACGACGGCCTCGCCCGTGCCGAGCGTGGTGAGCAGCTCCTCGAGGTCGTACGGCGAGGTCGGGAACGTGCGGGCCGCCGCGCGCAGCGCCTTCGCGTCGTCGGGGGTATAGGCCCGCAGCGCGTGCTGCACGCGGCTGCCGAGCTGGGCCAGCACGTCGGCGGGGACGTCCTTGGGGCTCTGCGTCACGAAGAAGACGCCCACCCCCTTGGACCGGATGAGCCGCACGGTCTGCGTGATCTGCGTGAGGAAGTCGTCCGACGCGTCGTGGAACAGCAGGTGCGCCTCGTCGAAGAAGAACACCAGTCGCGGCTTGTCGGGGTCCCCGACCTCGGGGAGCTCCTGGAACAGCTCCGCGAGCAGCCACATGAGGAACGTCGAGAACAGCGCGGGCCGGTCCTGCACGCCGGGCAGCTCGAGCGCCGTGACGAGCCCGCGACCGTCGGGCGCGGTGCGCAGCAGCTCGGCGACCTCGAACGCCGGCTCGCCGAAGAACGCGTCCGCACCCTGCGACTGGAGCGTGACGATCTCGCGCAGGATGACCCCGGCCGTGGCCGCCGAGAGCCCGCCGATGCCCTTGAGCTCGGCCTTGCCCTCGTCGCTCACCAGGAACGCGATGGTCGACTGCAGGTCCTTGAGGTCCAGCAGCGCGAGGCCCTGCACGTCGGCCCAGTGCATGATCAGGCCCAGGCTCGACTCCTGCGTCGCGTTCAGCCCCAGCACCTTGGACAGCAGCAGCGGTCCGAAGTCGGTGACGGTCGTGCGCACCGGCACCCCGGTGCCGACCCCGCCCAGGCTCAGGAACTCCACCGGCGAGGCCGTCGCGACCCAGTCCTGCCCGATGCTCGCGGTGCGCGCCAGCAGCTTGTCCGACGATCCGCCCGGCACGCTCAGGCCCGAGAGGTCACCCTTGATGTCGGCGACGAACACCGGAACGCCGGCGGCCGACAGGCCCTCGGTCATCACCTGCAGCGTCTTGGTCTTGCCCGTGCCGGTCGCACCCGCGACGAGCCCGTGCCGGTTGAGCATCGCCAGCGGGAGCCCGACCTGCACCGCAGGCACCGCGGTGCCGTCTTCCACGAACGAGCCCAGCGGGAGCGTGGCGCCCGCGAACGTGTACCCGGCCTGGACCTGCGCGGCGTGCTCGGACAACGAACCGGTGGTGGCGGGCGGGGCCACGGCCTCGGCCGGAGCAGCGGCCGGTGGTGAGGCAGCGGTCTGCGGTGGGGCGGCGTCCTGCGGCGGAGCCGCGGCGTCGGGTGGGGCGGTTGCCTCGGGCGGGGTCGCCTGGCCGGAGGGCGCGGGGGCCTTGCCTGCCGCTGCCTCGGCTGCCTCGAGCGCGGCCTGCGCGGCGGCTGCTCGCGCGGCCGCGGCCTCGGCAGCCGCCTGGGCCGCCGCGGCCCGCAACGCCGCGAGCTCGGGCTCGCCGACGGGTCCGGCAGGGGTGGGGGTGACCTCGCTGTCAGCCATGGCGCGATCCTAGGACCGCCGCGCTGAGCGCGCCGGGGTGTGGCGCACGCCGGCACCTTCCCGCTCGGTAAACTCTGCGGGTGACCTCGACCCCAGCCCCGAGCCCCGATCCTGCCGCCGAGCGCGGCGACGACGTCCCGTTCCGCTACACCGCGGAGCTTGCGCGCCAGATCGAGCTCCGGTGGCAGGACGAGTGGCAGGAGCGCGGGACGTTCTTCGCCGCGAACCCGACGGGGCCCCTGACCGACGGCGAGGGCCGCCACGCCGACCCGTCGCGCCGCTCGTTCTTCGTCATGGACATGTTCCCGTACCCCTCGGGCGCGGGCCTGCACATCGGCCACCCCCTGGGGTACATCGCGACCGACGTGGTCGCGCGGTTCCGCCGGATGCAGGGCGACAACGTGCTGCACGCCCTGGGCTTCGACGCGTTCGGGCTGCCCGCCGAGCAGTACGCCGTGCAGACGGGTCAGCACCCGCGCGTGACGACCGAGGCGAACATCGCGATCATGCAGCGTCAGCTGCGTCGCCTGGGCCTGGCGCACGACCCGCGTCGCACGTTCGCGACGATCGACCCGGACTACGTGCGCTGGACGCAGTGGATCTTCCTGCAGATCTTCGAGTCCTGGTACGACGAGGACGCGGTGCGACCCGACGGCGGCCGCGGCAAGGCGCGTCCGATCAGCGAGCTCGAGGCCGAGCTGGCCGCGGGCACGCGGGCGGTCCCGCCCGTCGCCGGCGTGCGCGAGGGCGTCGCGTGGGCCGCGATGGACGCGGTCGAGCGCCGACGGGTGCTGGACGCGCACCGCCTGGCCTACGTCTCCGAGACGCCGGTCAACTGGTGCCCCGGCCTGGGGACCGTCCTCGCGAACGAGGAGGTCACGGCCGACGGCCGCTCCGAGCGCGGCAACTTCCCGGTGTTCCAGCGCAGCCTGCGGCAGTGGAACATGCGGATCACGGCCTACGCGGACCGCCTGACCGACGACCTGGAGCACATCGACTGGCCCGAGAAGGTCAAGTCGATGCAGCGCAACTGGATCGGACGCTCGTCGGGCGCGCGCGTGCGGTTCGCGGTCGAGGGCGGCCAGTCCGTCGAGGTGTTCACCACGCGGCCCGACACGCTGTTCGGTGCGACCTTCATGGTCGTCGCGCCCGAGCACCCGCTGCTCGACGAGGTGCCTGCTGCCTGGCCCGACGGGACGAAGTCGGTGTGGACCGGCGGCCACGAGTCGCCCGCGGCGGCGGTCGCGGCGTACCGCGCGGAGGCGGCGGCGAAGACCGCGGTGGAACGACAGGCGGACGCGGGCCGCAAGACCGGCGTGTTCACGGGCCACCTGGCCGTCAACCCGGTCAACGGCGAGCTGCTGCCGGTGTTCACGGCCGACTACGTGCTCATGGGCTACGGGACCGGCGCGATCATGGCGGTCCCGGGCGGCGACGCTCGCGACTTCGCGTTCGCGCAGGCCTTCGACCTGCCGGTGATCTACACGATCGAGGGCGACGAGACGGACGCGGCCCGCACCGGCGACGGCGCGGTGGTGAACTCCTCGAACGACGAGGTCTCGCTCGACGGCCTGGACGTCGCGACCGCCAAGGCGCGCATCGTCGAGTGGCTGTCGGCCAAGGGCGTGGGCTCCGAGACCATCACGTACCGCCTGCGCGACTGGCTGTTCAGCCGGCAGCGCTACTGGGGCGAGCCGTTCCCGATCGTCTACGACGAGAACGACCTGCCGATCGCGCTGCCCGTCGACCTGCTGCCCGTCGACCTGCCCGAGGTGCCGGACTACGCGCCGCGCACGTTCGACGCCGACGACGCGCACTCCTCTCCCGAGCCGCCGCTGGGCCGCAACACCGACTGGGTCGACGTCACGCTCGACCTCGGAGACGGGCCCAAGGTGTACCGCCGCGACACCAACACCATGCCCAACTGGGCCGGCTCGTGCTGGTACTACCTGCGCTACCTGGACCCCACGGCCGACGAGGTCCTCGTCGACCCCGTGCTGGAGAAGTTCTGGCTGGCGCCGGGGCACAGCGGCGACGCGACCGACACCGTCGGTGGCGTGGACCTGTACGTCGGCGGGGTCGAGCACGCGGTGCTGCACCTGCTGTACGCACGGTTCTGGCACAAGGTGCTGTTCGACCTCGGCCACGTCAGCGGTGCCGAGCCGTTCCACAAGCTCTTCAACCAGGGCTACATCCAGGCGTACGCCTACACCGACGAGCGCGGCGTGCACGTCGAGGCGTCCGAGGTCGTCGAGGACGAGTCGTCGCCGACCGGCTTCACCTGGCAGGGCGAGCCCGTCCACCGCGAGTACGGGAAGATGGGCAAGTCGCTGAAGAACATGGTGACGCCCGACGAGATGTACGCCGAGTACGGCGCCGACACGCTGCGCGTGTACGAGATGTCGATGGGTCCGCTCGACCTGTCGCGGCCGTGGGAGACGCGCGCGGTCGTCGGGTCGCAGCGGTTCTTGCAGCGGCTGTGGCGCAACGTCGTTTCCGAGTCCGACGGCACGCTCGTCGTGACCGAGGATGCGCCGTCCGACGAGACGCTGCGCGTGCTGCACCGCACGGTCGCGGACGTCACCGAGGACATGGCGGCCATGCGGATCAACACCGCGATCGCCAAGCTCATCGTGCTCAACAACCACCTGACGACGCTGTCCGCGGCACCGCGCGCCGCGGTCGAGGCGCTCGTGCTCATGACCGCGCCCGTCGCGCCCCACGTCGCCGAGGAGCTGTGGTCGCGGCTGGGCCACGAGCGCTCGCTCGCGCACGAGCCGTACCCGGTCGCCGATCCCGCGTACCTGGTCGAGGACACCGTCACGTGCGTGTTGCAGGTCGCGGGCAAGGTTCGCGGACGCGCCGAGGTCTCGCCGCAGGTCACGCAGGACGTGCTGCAGGAGCTGGCCCTGGCGGACGCCGGCGTGCAGCGCGCGCTCGACGGTCGCGGCGTGCGCACCGTGATCGTGCGCGCCCCGAAGCTCGTCAACGTGGTGCCGGCCTGATCGGGCGGCGCCCACGCGGCTCCGGCGCACCCGCGCCGGTCGCCGTCGTGACCGACTCCACCGCGTCGCTGCCCGTCGGGGTGGCGCAGCGGTGGGGGATCGGCGTGGTGCCGCTCGACGTGCTCGTCGGGACCGAGCGCCACGTCGAGGGCGTGGACCTGAGCCCCGCGGACCTGCTCGCCGCGCTGCAGCGCGGTACGCGCGTGAGCACGTCGCAGCCGCCCCCGGCGGCGTTCGCGGCGGCCTACCGGGCGGCGGCCGAGGCCGGGGCCCGCGAGATCGTGTCCGTGCACCTGTCGGGGGAGCTGTCGGGGACGGTCGGCGCTGCGCGCGTCGCTGCGGCCGACGCGTCCGTGCCCGTGCACGTCGTGGACTCCGCGGTGACCGTGATGGCGCTGGGCTACACCGTCCTGGCCGCGGCACGGTTCGCTCGCGGCTGGGGTGCGCCGTCGGGCGCGCTGCTCGACGGGCCGCCGGTCCTCGCCCAGCCCGAGCCGCCCCGCGCGGGCGAGCGCGTCGGTGCCTGGGTCACGCGCGTGCTCGGACGCGCGCCCGAGCCCGACGAGCTGCCCGACGGCTCGGCGGTGGCGCGCCTCGCGCGCGAGCGCAGCGCGCAGGCGCGCGCGTGGTTCCTCGTCGACTCGCTGGACCACCTGCGTCGCGGGGGGCGGCTCTCGGCACCGGCCGCCGCACTCGGCACGGTGCTCGGCCTGCGACCGTTGCTCACGCTCGACGACGGGCACGTGGTGGTCGCCGAGAAGGTTCGGACCCGACGAGCCGCGCGCGAGCGGCTCGAGGTGCTGGCCCGGACGCATGCGGCCACGCGCGGGCAGGTGCGCGTCGCGGTGCACCACCTCGGACAGCCCGAGCTCGCGGCGGACCTCGTCGCGCAGGTGGAGCAGTGGCCGAGCGTGACCGAGGTCGTCGCGTGCGAGACGAGCGCGGCGATCGCGGCGCACGTCGGCCCCGGCCTCCTCGCGCTCGTCGTCGTCGACGCCTGACCGCTCGCGGCGACCGCACGCTGGCTCCGCACGCCGGCTCCGCATGCTCGTGCTGCACGCAGGCTCCGCTGTCGGCTGACCACGTACGTCCGTCGGCCGCGCGGGGTGGCGAGCCGACCCCAGCCCTGCGGGCGCGCGCGCCCTCCACAACCTGCGCGGCGCCCGCCGTCGCCCGCCCGCGCCGTTCCCTAGCGTTCGGGCGGTGATCCCGCGTGAGCGTGCCTCGTCCTCGGGACGCGCGGTGCGTGCACGCCTGGCGGTCCTGGCCGCGCGGCAGGTCACGCCCCCGGCGGAGGCGGCCGTGCCGGCGCCTGCCGGCCACTCGTCCGCCGGTGACGCATCCGCAGGGCACGCGCCCGGTGCGGCGCCGTTCGGTGACGCGCTCGCGGCGGCGGCCGCGCGGTATGCCGACGCGCACGGGGTCCTGCCCGGGCCCGAGGCCGTGCGCTCCCGGGTGCGGTGGCACCTGAGCCCACGCTCGGCGCTCGCCGCCGGGGTCGCCGTCGCGCTCGTCGCCGGGGGTGTCGCGCTGCGAGCTGCCGCCACGCGACCCGGCGATCCTGTCGAGCTGCCGGTGCCGTTGCCCGCCGCGACGAGCCCTGCCGCGACGAGCCCTGCCGCGACGAACCCCACCGCGACGAGCAACGCCGCGGACGCGTCGGCGACGGGTCCGGAGCAGGTGGTCGTCGACGTCGCCGGAGCGGTCGTGCACCCGGGGGTCGTGCGGCTGCCGGCGGGCTCACGCGTCGTCGATGCGCTCACCGCCGCGGGCGGCGCCGACGCCGACGCCGACCTCACGCGGCTCAACCTCGCGCGCGTGCTGGTCGACGCCGAGCAGGTCCTCGTGTCGCGTCAGGGCGATCCCGTAGCGCCGGCAGCCGGCGCGGGAGTACCGGCACCCGGAGCGGCGGGGGACTCCCGGGTCGACCTCAACACCGCCGACGCCGCGACGCTCGAGACCCTGCCCGGCATCGGGCCCGTGCTCGCCGAGCGCATCGCCGCGTACCGGCAGGAGCACCCGTTCTCGAGCGTGGACGAGCTGCTCGACGTCGTCGGCATCGGCCCGGCGCTGCTCGACCAGCTCCGCGACCAGGTCAGGGTGTGATGCCGCCGGACCCGTCGCTCCAGGACGCGACACAGCGTGCCCCGGTGCGGCCCACGCCGGCACAACCCGCCCCGGAACCGCGGCCCGCGGAGCCGGTGCGGACGATCGACCTCCGTCTCGTCCCGGCCGCCGTGGGCGCGTGGGTGCTGGCGCTCGTCGTCGTGCGCGTGCCGGTGGGACTCTGCGCGGGCGGGTGCGCGGTGCTCGCATTGGGTGCGCTCGCGATCGGTGGCGCGGGCGTGCGCCGGCGGTGGGGAGCAGCGGTGCGGGACTCGCGGAGGGCGGCCGTCGCGCTCGCGCTGCTCACCGCGGCGGCCGTCGGGTGGGCGGGCGGAGCACAGGTGGACGCGCGCGAGCAGGGGCTCCTGCCGGAGCTCGCGCGGGCGCAGTCGGTCGGTGTGCTCGTGGGGCGCGTGGTCGCGGAGCCGCGGCCGGTGCGTGCGGCGTGGCCCGGTGCGCCGCCGCGCGTCCGGCTGGTCGTGGACGCGAGCCGCGTGACCGCCGCCGGGCGGACGTCGGACGCCCGCGGTCAGGTCGTGGTCGTGGGTGAGCCCATGGCGGGCCTGGCCTACGGCGCGCTGGTCGAGGTCGCCGGCCGGCTGCGTGCGGGCGCGCCCGGAGCGCGCGAGGTCGCGCTGCTCGTCGCCTCGGGTCCCGCCGAGACCCGGCACGCGCCGCGAGCGTGGGACGCCCTCGCCGCGCGCGCGTCCGCGGGGGTGCGTGCGCTCGCGGGCGAGCTCCCGGGCGACGCCGGTGCGCTGCTGCCCGGCGTGACCGTCGGGGACACGACGGCCGTGCCCGACGACCTCACCGACGCGATGCGCGCCTCCGGCCTGACCCACCTCGTGGCGGTCTCCGGGGCGCACTTCGCGCTGGTCGCGGCGCTCGTGCTCGCCGCCGGTGCGGCGCTGCGCCTGCCGCCGCGTGCCCAGGCGCTCGCGGCGGGAGGGGCGATGCTCGCGATGCTCGTCCTCGTGCACCCCGAGCCGAGCGTGGTCCGCGCCGCGGCCATGGGTGCAGTGGGGATCGCGGGACTGGCCGCTGGTCGACCCGCTCGTTCGCCGGCAGCGCTCTCGACCGCGGTCGTCCTCCTCCTGCTCGTCGACCCGTGGCTCGCCGGCGAGCTCGGCTTCGCGCTGTCGGTCGTGGCGACCGCGGGGATCGTGCTGCTCGGCGGGCCGCTCGCGCGGCGGTGGTCCGTCCGGCTCGGGCGGGGCGCCGCCACGGCGCTGGCGGTGCCGGTCGCGGCGCAGCTCGTGTGCGCGCCGCTCGTCCTGGTGGTCAGCGGGACCGTCACGCCCTGGGGCGTCCTGGCGAACATCGTCGCCGCGCCTGCCGTCGCCCCCGCGACGCTGCTGGGGCTCCTGTCGGCCGTCCTCGCGCCGTGGTGGCCGGGGGCCGCCACCGCCGTCTCGGCTGCGGCGGGGGCCGCCTGCTGGTGGATCGGCGCGGTCGCGCGACGCAGCGCCGCGTTGCCGGGCGCACAGCTCGAGTGGCTGCCCGGGCTCGCGGGGACGGTCCTCCTGGTCGCCGTGGGCGTCGCCGCGGCTCGCCTGCTGCTCGGCCGCCGTCACCGGCTGTCGGCGGGGTCTGGCAGGCTGGTCCCGTGCCCGCGCCGACCCGTTCCAGCCGATCCTCCGGCACCGCTCG
>PJUF01000262.1_pt1 | contig 44463 bp, 30 predicted proteins | sample 1512191 | NCBI WGS metagenome assembly PJUF01 (sample SAMN08177673, study PRJNA422409) | Feces metagenome, whole genome shotgun sequencing project. | isolation source: Chicken feces (3) enriched on wood chips | host: Gallus gallus | place: USA: Madison | collected 2015-01-15 | reverse complement strand
CAGGTCCGATGTGTTCGAATACATCGAGCGCCGCCACAACCCCAGGATGCGACGGCGCCGGGTCAAGCAGGACCAAAAGTTTTCAGCCCTTTCCAAACAGTCCGTGATTTCGGGGTAGAACCCCTCAGCTTCCTCGGCGGTGGCGCAGGTGTAGATGCGCTTGAGGTCGGCCGCCACTTCTAGTCGCCGCTTCCACGACACATAGTTCAAGCTGTGCCTGACCATATGCACGATGCATAGTTGCACCGTGGTGTACGGAAACACTGCCTCGATAGCCTCAGGGAAGCCCTTCAGGCCGTCGACACAGGCGATGAAGATGTCTTGCACGCCACGATTACGTAGCTCCGTCACCACTTGCAACCAGAACTTCGCACCCTCGGTTTGGGCCAGCCACAGGCCCAGAACTTCCTTCTCACCGCTCATCGTTATACCGATGGCCAGGTAGACTGCCTTGACTCGAACTGCACCGTCTCGAACTTTGACGTGGATGCAGTCCAAGTACACGATCGGATAGACCGGATCGAGCGGACGCGCCTGCCACGCCTTGACCTCATCCACCACTGCGTCTGTGACCGATGAAATTAAGCTCGGCGACACCTCGGCCCCGTACATCTCCTCCAGGTGTGCCTGGATCTCGCGCACGGTCATCCCTCGTGCGTACAGTGACAGGATCTTGTCGTCGAACCCACTCCAACGGGTCTGGTGCTTCGGAATTAGCTTGGGCTCGAAGGTGCCTTGGCGATCGCGTGGTACCTCGATAGGCAGCTCACCAAACTCACCCTTGAGCGTCTTGCGACTGCGGCCGTTGCGGGTGTTGCCAGCACCGTTGGCCACCGGCTCGTGCTTCTCATGCCCCAAGTGCTCGGTCATCTCTGCATCGAGCGCCTTCTCTACCAGCAGCTTGGTCAACTGCTTTAGCAAGCCGTTCTCGCCGATCAGGTCCTCAGGTCTCTTGTAGTTAGCCAACAAGCTGCTCAGCAACTCGTTGGGTACTTCATGTTTGCGTGAACTCATGGTGTCTCCAGGTCAGATGGCAGTTTCCTGCCGGTGACCCGTTTACACAAAATCTAGGACAGGCCCTCCCTAACGACGACCTAGCTTTGTCACTGAACAATGAGCGCAGCTTCTTGTTGGCCAGCCTGAATCTGGAGACATTCGGGGTGGACCATTGTGGGATAGAAAACCCTCTGGGGCGCATTGCAACAATTGTCAACGCTGCGCGAGCCATTCTTTACGCCGAGCATGAGCTAGTCGCTCAAGTCTCCCAGCTCGATCGGTGCATTGAATCTTCCTTGAGAAGATACGAGAAGCTGGTAGCCCATCAATCTCCAACGCCCTTGACCTATTGATTTTGGGAGCCCCGCTACCACTGATCGGGTGCCGACTAAGAGCCAGGAGCGCCATCACCAGACGCATGGTTAGCGAACGGCACCTATAAATTGATGAGGACGCTTCAGTGCCGTGCGACTGCCGCGGCGACTTCGAGTCCAAAGTAGCTCCGAAGCATGAGGCCCGTATCTGCCCGTGGCACCCAGCATCATCGCCCGCCTACTGCGCCGTGCCGGCCCGTATTGGCCGGCCGAGCTGGGACCTGTCCGGCCCATCAACCGCTATGAATATGCCTGGCCGGGGCAGCTCCTGCACTTGGATATCAGGAAGCTGGCCCGCCTCCAGCGGCCGGGCCATCGCGTTACGGGTGATCGTCAGATCACATCCAAGGGCAGTGGCTGGGAATACGTCCACCTGGTCATCGATGATCACTCCCGCGTGGTCTTCGGCTCAATTGAACCGAACGAACGTGTCATCTCCTATCTGAGTTCGCAGCAATGCGCCCGGGCCCTGCAAAGATGGCTGTATCACTACAACTGGCACCGAGTCTGCATCAGCCTTGACGACAAGCCGCCCTGGCACCGAGTCTGCATCAGCCTTGACGACAAGCCGCCCATGTCCCGAACTTCATTGAACAACGTGGTGGGCGTACACACCTAGTCTTCTGGCAACTGTTCGTCCTCTGGCGGCGTTTTCGGCGTATCGTCCGACACCGCAAAATCGACACTGTTACGCATCCGGCTGGGTACCGGCTTGCCAGAGGCCGACATGGCGGGATAGAAGGTCCACTTCCTGGCAGCCTCTATCGCAGCACGGTCCAGGTCGCGGTTCCGGCTCGAGGTTTCGACAACCACATTCGTCACCCCGCCCTCAGCATCGACATCAACGATCACCCGCACCGTTCCTTGAATGCCTGCACGGAACGCAGCCGGCGGATACCTCGGGGGCGGCGCTGACCGAACCCTGGCGCCCTCGACGGCTTTCTCTGGGATCTCCACCTTCTGCTCAGATGCAACCGCGTTCTCGGGCTGCGCTGCCTGCGGGGATGGGCTGGCCGGAGCGGATGCCGCAGGGGATGCAATCTTGCTGGCACCACAACCTTCCATCACGCGGTTGCGCACCCAACCGGCGATCTCACGGCACGCGCCGAGCTTTCCCGAATCGCACTGCGCCCGGGTTTCCGCTTCACCGCGATCAATCAGTTCACACGCGGTCGGCGCGGCGACAGCAACGGGTTCTAGCTCAGGTTCCGGCGCTTGGCTGGAAGCGAGCTTGTTGGCCCCGCATCCCTCCATGATACGGTTGCGCACCCAGCCGGCGATCTCGCGACACGCACCGAGCTTCCCCGAATCGCACTGTGCCCGCGTTTCCATTTCGCCACGATCGATCAATTCACACGTTGTCGGCTCATGGGCAGCAACCGGTTCTTCCTGCTGTTGGGCAGCCGGCCCTCCACCGTCTTGACTGTTCTGGTTGCAGCCGGCCAGCAGTACACCCACCACTAATAGTGAAAATTTGCGCATCGATAACATCCCCTGGTTGCTCATGAACCCCGGCCCAGGCCGGCCGACTGAAAAGTGCGACCGTCAAAGTCACGGCAGCACCCCAGAAGGCCACGCCGGGCTAGGCTGGCATTAGTTCCTGTGGCGCTACCGACCCGCCAGGCCGATCGCCCGGTCAGCGCAAGCCTATACGCGCAGTTCCCTCTCACAGATGGCAACGAGTGTACACGCGGTCTGACGCGGCCACGCAGGCGGCACCGGCAGGCCTAACCGGTATACGGGGTGCCCGGGGACGCGCACGGTCAGTCGGACAGTCCACACGTAACAAAGCCTTGACGACTCGGTTGGCATAGTCCAGCTCAGACTCCTAGTAGGCGACAGGATCTATCGCTATCGGTACGGGGCGACGTCGCACCAAGGCTCGACCCTAGTAGATGGTCACCACGATATTGCCCTTGACCACGATCGGCGCACCGACGACAAAATATCGGCCACCGGACGTTGCCTGTTCCAGCATGTTGGCAGTCTCCACCTGCTCACCGCCACCACCAATCCAGACGCTCACCCCGCCTGAGGTCATGCACTGCCTGAGAAGCACGCCGTCGGCCTTCTTGGAACCCTCGCACCCATCCAGCTCGACCAGCACTTGTTTGTAAGCGCCAAAGGAGCCTGCGTCATTCAAATCGACGGTGTGCAGGCCCGCCATACCCGCCAGCGATGATCCAGCATCAACCGCATCAAAGGTTTCCTCATCGAAAGTGCGGCTCATGAGCAGAACAGGCCACTCACCAATAGGGGCGCGGCCGGACTGGCGAATCTGATCTGCAGGGCCTGGCGTCCCCGTGGAAGGCGACTCGGCCACAGGTGAAACCTGCTTGCCTTCCGGCTTCGCTGCAGGGGCTTTGCCTGCCCATAGATACTTGGGACCCGTGGGGAGATCGCTGTCGTGCTGTGGGATCACGTACACCTGATCGTGGTTCGTGCAGGCCGACAGCAGAAACAAGCTGATGATGGCGAGTGCTCTGCTAGTCTGCACGCGCTAGATCCTTGAGAACTTGCTGGTCGAAACTATTCTCACGCGGCGATAGTGCTCCATTAACGGAGAGCTCGACGGCCCAATCGAGTGTGGTCGGTGCGACTGTCAAAAGTTTACCGTCCTGGGTAATGACAACCTGTTCGACATCGACGCTCTTGCGATAGTCTTTGCCAGCGACCAGCGCGAATCGCCAACTGTCGGGCGGTCCGCCTAGAAATCCTGAAACCACAATGGCAACGGTGGCCAAGCCCCAGATAAACGATGCCAATCCCAAGAGCGGTCCGGCCCCACGCAACCCCACTAAATCCGTGACCATCAAGCAAAATGCAAATACACCGAAGGTACCAATGCAAAGGACAATCACTATGGCACCGAGGAAGGCATATTCAACGAATGAAGTCTTCTGCACCCGCGCGTACTTCGTGTACTGCGTGGCACCGCTCATAGCCCGATTGCAGTAGGACGATCCTAGCGAACCATCATACTCGCCGTCAGAATCCCAAGCACTGACAGCTAGCTTACCAGTCGATGGGACAAACACGGCTTCACAGCTTACGTAAACACTAGAGTATTCACCCGTTCTTACTTCGTCATTGAACCTGTGAAACTGGGCCGCTGCGAGCTTAGGAATGCTCAAATAGTCCGCATAGCTTTTGATCCCAACGCACCAAATCACGACCATGCCGAGCATCAGAAATCCAGCGGCCTGAGCAAGCCAGCGCATGAATAGTGCGTGTTCGATAGCCTCAATTAAGACGCTAACGGCCTTTGCCAACTCCCTGCTCGACATTTCGCCCCCAACACCCTCTGGTCGATGTGCGATAGTAGCTGATCAATCCCACCAATTGAGTGTGGCAACCAGCGGCCACTTCGTGGCCGCCGAAACTGCAAAGCCAAGACTGCAGCCATCCTGACGGTCGGTGCCCAAAACGCCGTTATCGCTGCCACCTGTACGTCGCCCCGCGTGTGAAAGGACCATCGGCGGCCAATGAGCCCCGCTTGTTGTCGACAACATACCCGCGACCTGCCATGACTTGGCAAGCCATGTGGCCCACCATCTGGCGCCAGCGATTTTTAGGGGCATCGGCTGGGACGAAGGAGGCCTGGCGCTTCCCGACACCGGCCACCGAAGGAAGGCCCTCGCCAGATGCCACCTCCATCATCGCAATCGTCTCGAGCTCGTTGAGGCATTCCCGGGTTCCGGCGCCGTAAGCACGGACGACCTCGGCGCGGAAGGAGCCTGGCTGGTAGTAATGCATTCTCGTCTCCGATCCAAGAGCTATTGTCTGAGCACGTCGACACGAGAAGGGATGCGTTTGGGGTTTTGCCCTACGGCCTCGTCGTGGGGCCGGTCGGTGCGGCCATCCCGGATGGGGCTGAACTCGTCGCGCCGATCCAACGGACGGCCAGCCAAGGCGCCCATGTTGCTCGACGCCATGCTTGTCACGCCAGCTCCACGGCCGTTGGATGAGAAGGTGCGCCAGAAGGCGAAGTTGTCTAAAGGTAAGCCCAAGTCTGCGCCGAAGATGGTGCTCACGGAAGTCGCCAGACTATCGCCCATGGAGTGTCGACGTCCCTCCCTCGGCTCTGGATAGCGAAGAGCGTCGTCGTTTACGCCTCCGGCCGCCAGAGGCCTCGCGAGGCAGGTTCGGGTATTCCATGTGGGTATAGCTGAGCTGTACTCGTTGATCTGTCAATGCCTCGGACCAGAAATCTCTAGTTTAGCTAGGCACCGAATTTTGGTGAGACGACAGTGGAGCGGGTGATCTGGACGCTGAGAGAGTAATACATGTACCGGCATTGCTTCGAGAGTCGGGTGCATGCCTTGCGCGTGATTCGCGATTTGATCGGCTTTTTCATCCGAAAGTGCCCGCATCAGGCACTGAAGATAAAGGCCTGGACGCGGCCCATGGTGCTACATTAACCGCATGATCTGGGCATAAACCGGTGGGTCATAACAGGGACTTCTTTGCCAGCGGAGACAATGCATGACCCTACGCAGTCTGTCGGCACTTGGATCACAGATCGGCCAGCGCGTGCGCGATCCCATCAAGGCCATCGAACAGCGGGGTGGCCTACTGACACATGCTTCCGGTCATAAGAACACCGCGTCGGTTTGTATCTACACATTCAACAATTACGGGGGCGCACAGATTGCGTTGCCCCTCAACAAAAAAGCATTGAGTGTGTATTTGAGGGCTCAGCCTTTGGGGTCGACCGAGTTTGAGGGTCGTCTTTCGGAGTGGGCAACGATCAAAGAACACTATCCCAATGTGAAAGGGAAGGATCCAACAAACAGCCTTGTCAGTCCTGAGTATGCACCATTCCTTTTACCCAGTCGCCATCGCCTGTTGCGTGTGCATGTACATGACGGTCGGTTCGAAGCCCTGCTCGATGTCTACCTGGGGCTGGAGGCCAGTGATAGCCCCTCAATCACAGGCGCAGGCGACGAGCTGTCCGCTGCACCCTGCCTGACACCACCGGGCACGTTGGACGTGTTGGACACCCTGGTAGAAGCCTCGTCACAGTGCTCGCGGGTCATTACGCCCGAGCAACTGCGCCGTCAGCTCGACCGTCAGGACAAAACCGGCCGTGACGGTGAGCTGTTGGTCTATCTGGATGAAATCGAACGCTTGACCAGGCTGGGCTGCCCGAACCCGGCCAGCTGCGTGCAGATCATTTCCGCTGACAACACTGCTGCCGGTTATGACCTGCTGTCAGAGTGGAATGGTGGGCGTCGTTGCATTGAGGTAAAGACCACAGCCAATGGTCGCGAACAGTTCTTTATCACGGGCAATGAGTGTGAAACTTTGCGTAAACTGGGCGATCAGGCTTGGTTGTACCGCGTTGATCTCAGTGCTGGCGTCAACGGCGCTGTGATTATGCGTTTGCAGGACCCGATGGCGCACCTCGGCCCGGAGCACCTCCGTGCCGTGGTGTGGGAAGTAGATATGGCAATGCTCCAGGATGGAAGTCAATGAGCGAGATGTCGGATCAGTTGCTGGCCCTCGGTCTGAAGTCGGGTCAGGAAGAAAGCGTTGTTCCTGTTCGCAGCAAACAACGATCTGAAAAGCTACGCAACTTCCCGCGTGAACCGGGCGAACGCCCGGACAAACCTGGTAGCAGGAGGCCGCCACCGACATTGGATCCGGTGCAACAACTGCTACGCCTGCCACGCTTGGGTAAGGTGGTTCGGCTGGAAGAGGAGCGCGGTTTTGGCTTCATCGCTGTGCCCGGTGAGGACGATATCTTCTTCCACGTCAGCGGATTTCCCGGTCGCCTGCCCGATGGAAATAAACTGCCTCCCGTAGGCTCGGTAGTCCAGTTCATCATTGGCAGTGATCCAAATCGCGTAAATGACACCCGCAAGAGTGTGATTGCCTGGATGCCGGCCGCGCTTGCACAGCAGGCGGTAGGGAGGCAGATCCCTGATCAGGCAGTTTTGGATGATATCCGCAGAGACCAGCTGACTTCATTGCCTTGGGAATCCTTGTGGAGGCGGGTCAGGGCTGATTGGTATGTCAGTCATAGGAAGGATGCGGACAATTCGCCTGCTGACCTACACGATGCAGTACTTGAAGATGTTGTCGTTCGTAGGCTGACCACACTGTCCGTGATTGATCTGGTTACCGTTCAGGTCAGCAAACACCTTCTTCGTTCCAGCTACGCTGAGTTAAATAAGCTGTCATTGCATAGTTCTGAATGTAACTACATTCGATTGCTTGAATGCTTTGAGCCTGCCCAGTTGGCGAGTATGGGTGCTCCGCACGCTGACTGGATGGGGATGCGTTCTTTGAAGGGCCGTGAGCGCGGCAAGCTTCTTGAGTGGCATCTGCTCAGTCGCGGGCTATTCGAGCCACGTGGCGATTGGGCGCAATTTTTCCCGGGCAAGACTGAGGAAGAGGTTGCGCTGGCAAGCCGATATATGGAGACGGGCCTCGAGTCGGATGCTTTTGTCGAGGCCTGGTTGCAGCGCCTGATGGACAACGGCCAGTTGTCGGAAGGGCAGGCGGAGCAGTGGAGCCGGCACAGTCCGCAAATGGCGTTGAAGCTGTTTGGCCAGCTTTCGCAGACGCGGCAGGACGAATTGCTCGAGGCCTGGCGTCAGGATCCCCAGCCCTTGGTAGAAGCGCTGGCAGACAATCCGGCATTGGCCAGGAAGATGCTGACGGCCACGGCGCTGAGCTTTGATCTGGAAACCGATGGCGAGCGCATCTGGGAGATCGGTTGTGCTCGCAACGGCAAGGCGAAGCTGTTGCACGATGAGCGGAAAGGTACCGATCGTGAGAAGGCCCTTGCCGATCTGGCGGCGCGGTTGCAAAGTGCACCGCTGGTGGTCGGCCACAACCTGATCAGCTGGGATTGGCCCATCGTCAGCCGGCAGGTCGCCTTGACCCGCGCGCCCCTGCTCTGGGACACGTTGCTGCTGCAGTACCTGCTCGAACCTCAGGCAGCATCGCATGCACTGGGCAGCAATCACCAAGCCGACAAAGATGCCGAAGTTGCGGCCAAGCTGTTTGAAAAGCAGCTCAATGCCCTGCCCGAGGAGATTGCTTGCGGTATCTTGCTCGGCCGGTATGCGGATTTTTCCGCGCTGCTGGAAGAGGTGATCCGGGGGTGCCATGGCCAGATCAAGCTGGGCCGTAAGGGGCCGGCTTTCCTGAAGGAAGCGGGCAACCCGCCGACCAAAGTGCTGCTGGCCAATGAAGCGTGGCTACGTCAGACAGACTGGGTGCCTGGAGCTACGGTGATCGTGGCCGATCCTGCTCATGGTCTGACGCATGACTGGTTGGAGGTAGACGCTGATCTGCTGGCCGGGCAACTGCAAGGAGAGTTGGCGCGCCTGCCCGTGGCCCAGTTGGTGCTGGCGGTGGCAAGGCAGGCCGCCGGACAGGGCATCGCCTTGCGTCGGAACATGTTGCCGTTGTGGTTGCTGGACCGACAGCCGGCTGTCCTGACGGCGTTGGATTCGTCTTGCAAAGCGCCCAATCCTGACGATGGATGGCGACTGGCGCCCCTGCCCACGCAGGCAAGGTGGTGGGCGGCTGCCGATCCGGCTGGCTATTTGGTTGTCGGGCGCAATGAAGAGGTGCTGGTGCTCGACCAGCAGACGGTGTCGCCCTCGGCCTTGTCCCAGTCCCACCAGAATCTTCCTGCAGCGCCTTTCATCCGGCTGGGTCGTGATGGCAAAGCCATGCAGTGGCTGCTGACCGACAGAGTTGCGGATGCCCTGGACATACAAGGGGGAATGGAGACCTTCATCACCATTCCTGTTACCAAAGGATTGTTGCGCAAGCCGGATGGGTCACTGGCCCCCAGGCAGCGGCCGAAATTGCTCAAGCGGCAATTCCATGTCTTGCACCCACGGGCTGAGGACCAAGGGAGTTACTGGGCTGAAGTGCTACGTACCGTCCAGGTGGTGGCAGGCCAGGGCGACAACGTAGTGCCGATCCTGCTGGTGGGCAGCAGTCGCAGCAAGGCGCTGCTGGATATGTTGGCTACCGGTCTGGCCGAGCTGGGCATGGGCGAGTTGCGCCCGGAGTACCGTAGTCAGCGTGAGCACCTGCGTCGGGCTGCCGACCGCGGGCTGGCACTGGTGGACGGTCTGGAACAGTGGTCTTTCTGGCAGTCCCATGCCCAGGTGCTGGGGATCGAGCTGCAACCCGTGATCGAAGCCTTACCGCTGGAACAATGGTATGGCTGTGCCGAAGCAACGGCCGCTCTGGAAGGCGGTGACGGCAATGGTGAGGTAGTCAAGGTTGCGGATGATGCGCTATCCGCAGGCAAGCGTATCGCGCTGGCTGTCAGTGCCGCGGCCTTGTTGGAAGCCGTGCCCGTTCTGGTCAAGGCGCATCTGTTCGGCTGGATGGCTGAAATGGGCTTGGCAGATACGACACATGCGGCGATTTGCATCGATCCTCGTGTTGGTAGTGTGGTTCGTCAACTGTCTGGGCTGGTCGAGCCACTGAGCTTGCCGGAGAAGCCGCTGCCGGATGACAAGGTACAGGCTCTGGACGTGGTGCTTGCGCCGTTCAAGCTGGAGCGTGAGGTTGCACCATCCACGCTGGAGGCGATGCAGGAATTCCTTGTTGGTCATTGGCAACCCAAGGATGCAGTAGGCGGCAACCCGGTGACAGGCTTCAAACCGTCCCAGACGAAGGCGATGGAGGTCATCTGCCAGCGCAACGCCAACGTGCTGGTCCCATTGCCAACCGGCGAGGGCAAGTCAGTCTTGTTCCAGGTGCCGGCCCTGTGCCGTGGGCTTCGCAACCGCCGCCTGACTTTGGTGCTGTCGCCGCTCAAAGCGCTGATGCGCGATCAGGTGGAACGACTGCGCGAGCAGGGATTCGCAGAGTCGGCGGACTTCCTCAACAGCGACCTGAGTCGCGCTGAGGTCGATGAGATCATCCAAGGCATCCTCGACAACCGGATTGTCCTGCTCTACATCGCGCCCGAGCGGCTGCGCAGTGGCGTATTCCTGGATGTGCTGCACAAGCGGATGCAGAAGGATCATGGTCTGGAACACGTGGTGATTGACGAAGCCCATTGCGTGAACCAGTGGGGCTATCAGTTCCGTCCGGATTATTTTCATGCACTACAGGTGCTGCTGGACAAGTGCCAGCGGATGGATCGGGAAGCGGGCACGCAGTTCCTGCTACTTTCGGCCACGGTTACCACGACAGATAAGGATCGGCTCGAAGCGTTGCTTGCGGGGAAAACGGGCGGAGCCAGCTCGCCGTTGCCACTGGTTGTCCGCCCGGAGATGGAGCGTTTTTCCAATCCGCTGCGTTCGCATATCGAGGTGCAGCCGCAGGCTGCGACGGGGGATGTCAACAATCTCCGTGAGTTTGATAAGGCGTTGGTCGAGCGACTTCCACATATCCAGGACGCGATAAGCCAGGCGCAGCGTAATCGTCTTGCAACCGGTCAGCGCAGTGCCGTGATCGTCTTCGTCTTCAGTCGTAGACAGGCGGAGTTGACGGCTCAGCGTTTGGCCCAAACCTGCAACTGTCAGGTGGATTACTACCACGCGGGTCTGGACACCGGGGCGCGCGAGGAGATCTATACACGGTTCCTGGATGGGGGGCGTGACCAGGAAGGTGGATTGGATGTTCTGGTGGCAACCAAGGCATTCGGCATGGGTATGGATATTCCGGATATCCACTGGGTGATACACCTGGGGCCGCCTGGCTATCTGGAAGACTACCTGCAGGAAGTGGGTCGAGTCGGCCGCGGAGAGAAGGAGCGGGAACGCGCCGGCTTGGAGAAGTTGACGGCCAGACTTATGTTCTCGGAGGAAGACTTCGGCGCCATTCGTAGCATGCAGGCAAGGAGCGCCATTTCCCGTTCGGATATCAAGAGCTTTCTGGAGGATCTGAAGAAGCGCAGCCGGCTGGTGAAGGATCAACGGATGGTGGTTGTGCCTGAACAGGGCTTCGGCCTCCAAGGGATGACAGATGGTGCCCGTCGTGCGGCGGCCACACGTGTCCGTATGCAGTTGTACTGGTTGGAGCGTGCAAAGCTGACAACTCTGTGCGGTACAACGCCAGATTTGATGCAGGTGACGGTGCATGTTTCCGTGATGAAACGCATTGCAGGTGAAACAGGGAAGCTGGCTGAAATGGCCAGTCTCATCCTGGAGGTGAAGCAAGAGGATTATGTTTTCCTATCGGCTGATGAGATGCTGCCGAAACTAGCGAGCCGAGTTTCCGACAGCGGTCTGTTGGGTGGTGTGCTGGACAGGCTGGGCAGCATTTTCTCCGGCCTGGCAGACACCGTCGGAGTCTTCTTTGGAGAGGAGGAAAAGCGGAACGCCTCTGACAAGTGGCTGCCGGGAATGAATCCACAACGGGCGGAAACGGAAAGATCTGTCATTCTCAATCTTTCGCAGCTCAGGTTGCATGCCACTGGGATCAGGTCAATCAGTGAGGTGATATCGACGCTGGTTGACCTGGAGCGTCGCGGCGGGCTGTCGCTGGATCGCCGTCTGGATGTTGTTCCGCGCTGGCTTTCCAAGGAAAAGGACGATCTGATCAATAAACAGATCGCCTACATTGATGGCGCAGTGGCTGAGTTGATGCGGCGTCTGGCCGCCAAGGAGCATCTGAAATTCAATCCATTCGAAATGGCCCAGGACCTGGAAGGTCCTGAGGTTGATCAGAAGTCGATCAGAGCCTACGAGCGTTCTTTCATCAATGGCTTCAGGTATCTGGCTCGTGCGTGTGGCATCAAGACTCGGCAGTTGGTAAGCGCCGATGGCAAGCTGCTCTGGGAAGCCAAACTGCCGAAGACCAAGGTCGGTAAGGCTCACATGACGCGGGAGCGTTATGTGGCCGGCATTAGGTCATTGAGACGGACTATTGGCGACAGCCGACAGATCGGGCTTGCCGAACTTGTGGATCAGATTCGTTCCCTGCATGAGGATCGTAGTTTCCGCGAATCGGACTTGAAGAGCCTGGTAGGTCTGATGTCCGCCACGGCGCTGGCCAGTGTGTCCTCTGATCTGCTTCCCCCTTCTCATGTAGTGGCGATTTCCCAAGATCAGGTGACCATGGATTACAGTGAGGATGTCTGGGAGGAGCTCAAGGGGGTCAACGAGATGGCTGCTGCGCGCAACCTGGCGATGGAAGTTTTCTCCAACCTCAAGGTCGAAGCGCAATTCACCTTCATTGAAGGCTACTTCAAGACCCGCAATGCCGAAGAAGTCAGGGCCTTCCTTGAAACGCAGCTGGAAGAATTGGTGCAAGGCGCCGCCGAGGGAGAAGGATCCTCCACGCTTTTGTCAGACATGCGCGACAAGCTGCGTGCCACCAAGGCATCTGCATTCTTCGAACGGTTCAAGAAGTCCGAAGAGCCGGCACAGTGGGCTGTGGTCAGCGCACCGGTTGACCAGAACATGCTGGTCAATGCCGGGCCAGGCGCCGGCAAGACTTCCGTCCTTGTCGGCCGCATAGCGCACCTCATTCGTGAGCAGGGTGTTGATCCGTCGCAGATCATCGTGCTGGCGTTCAATCGGGCAGTGGTTTTTGAAATAAGGCGCCTTATCCGTGACCTGTTCAAGTCGCTGGGATATGCGTCCTATGTAGGACGCCTCCGCGTGTTTACCTTCCATTCCTTTGCGCTTCGCTCACTTGCACGCGAGGACGTGGACATGTCCGAAGTGGATATGTCCAGGGTGCTGGATGTGTTTGCCAAGCGCCTGGGGGGCGATCCCACATTTGCCCTGAGAGTCGCAGCAGGCGCCCACTGCATTCTCGTGGATGAATTCCAAGATATGAACGATGAGGTCTATTCGATCATCCGAAGCTTGCATGCGGGTACGGATCGCAAGGCAGGTATGATGGTCATCGGTGATGACGATCAAGACATCCTCCGCTGGAACAGAAAGGCCAGTGGAGTTTCCAATTTCTCGGAAAAGTACTTCGATGATTTCGAGAAAGATTTTTCTGGCGAGAATTTCAGCAAGCACCTATTGGGCGTCAACTTCCGTTCGGGAAGCCTGATCGTGGATCGTAGCCAGACCATGATTGCGGGTTTCTTCGACCGCACCCAGCGCTCGCGTCGGCTCAAGGCTTCCAAGCTTCGATCACGTTCCGAGGCGGTTACGGGAAGCTGTAACAGGATTGAATGGAATGGACGCAGTTGGTACGAGGCTTTAGAACATTCTGTCCAAATTCTGCAGGAAATGATTGCTGCAGATAAGCAGACAACTGCCATCCTCTGCCGCTCCAACGCCGAGGTTGCCGAAGCTCATCGACTGCTCAGTCCTCGGTTTCCCAGTCTGGCAATACAGGGTGCTGCCAATCTGAACATCGCTGATCTTCGGCATGTCGCCGTGTGGCTGGACTACCTCCGCGCTGCTGCTGAGCAGCTGGATGAGAAGCTGACCGAGGAGTTGCGTGAGCGGATCCGCCAGTCAATGGAACATGGTCCGGCTATTCCGGAGCTGGCTCACCCCGGTTCGACCGATGTCGATCTGGATCAACTCTGGAATCTTTGCTGTCGCGAACAGTCATATCCCTATCTGTCTTCCCTGATTCGGTTCGTTGAAGAGCTCAAGTCTGATGAGTTGGTTCGTCTTTCCGGCTCGGGGGAGGGCACCACGACGGCGGTGGTATCCACCCTGCACAAGGTGAAAGGGTTGGAGTACGACAATGTGTTGATCCTTCCCTCCACCATGCCGTTTGGCAGAACCTTCCGGAAATGGGAGGAAAGCGATGTGGCTGGCGATGCCTGTGAAGATGCGCGCTTGATGTATGTCGGGATGACACGCGCCAAACAGCGGCTGGATTACTTTCGCGGTGACCGTGAGCGCAGCTGGGGCCGCAGTGTGCCTGTGGCTTATGAGGGTAGTGCCACGGATGGTCGTGTGCTGACGGGCTCGATGGAGGATGTTTCCCTTGGATGGTCGATGCTCAACAATGCCTATCAAACCGATCAGGATGCTTGTCAGCGTTACATCGAAACAGAGGTGACCGTTGGTGACCGCATCATCTTGGGCGGGCGTGGCGGCGGGGCGTACAAGACCTTTATGCACCAAGGGCGTGATGGACGCTGGACTCAGGTGGGTTTTCTAGCCAAACAGCATGACGCGGGCGGATCCAATGCTGCGTTGAAGGTGAGTGGGGTGGTGAGGTTCCGGCCGGATCTGGCGGACGATGCCATAGCCAACGGCGTCCGCGAGCGAGGTTGGGGATACGTGGTGTTGGTATCCGGACGGCTCCGCTGACCCGGCTTTGTAGATTCTTAAGGAACTTATCAAGGACTGACGTGCTTCCTTCCAATCCAGCCAGCGAAGTCCGCGACAGCCCCTGCAATTTTGGGTTCTACCCCGAAATGACCGGCGGTTGTAAAAGGACTGAGAACTTCTGGTCTTACTTGACGACCCTTCGTCGCATCCTCGAATTGTGGAACCGCTTGATGTATTCAAACACGTCGGCTCTTGCGACATCGAGCGTTGGGTACGTCATGCGGTAGGCCCGCTCGCGCTTGAGCAAACCGAGAAAGCCTTCGCACGCTGCGTTGTCACTGCAATGGCCCACCGTGCTCGTTGAGCACACCAGTGCGTTGGCCACCAGGTGACGCAGGTAGTCGCTGGTCCGGAACTGCCCGCCTCGGTCCGAATAAAAATGGGTTCCTGGGTGACTGCTTTGGCGCTGCCAGACCGCCATCTGAACGGCCCTGATCACCATCCGCCGGTCCTGCCGGTGGCCGACGTCACCAACTTCGAGCCCAAAGTAGCTCCGAAGCATGATGCCCGTAGGAGTGGGGTCGACGAAAAGATCTTGTCGCTGTACGCACGTGACACTACCTTGCGCGAGGTCCAGACACACCTGGAGGAGGTGTACGAGGCCGGGGTGTCGACATCCTCCCCTCGACTCTGGATAGCGGAGAGCGTCGTCGTCTTGCTAGGGCAGAAAATCTTAGCCTCTTGTTGCGGAGGAGACTTGCGGGTTGGATGCTCCCCGTGCCTGACACTATTCATATGGCACGAAGACTTCGTGGCAACAATTGCGACACGCGATACATCGATGACATATTCATATGTCACGGAGAAAAAATGGTCCGCGTTAACGCCCGGTCTCTGAGAGTCATTTTATGGCTGTAAAGCCGGGGGCGTGCACGCGCGATTACGCAATTTGGCAAAACTTGGCGGAAATTGGCACAACATTGTGCCAGGTTGTGCCAACCCGGTTTTCCCTGAGATTTCGCTAGTGTTATCTAGGGCACTTATGAAAATTCCTATCCAAACATGAAGGCAAGCGCCTTCCTGCGTGCGAACCCCGCAACAATATGGGCTATGGATTGCTTGAGGTCTTGCGGATCGCTGACGGCGGACAATCGACAGTCCCCGGCGCGGCTCCTCGTGTGATTTGGCGTTAGAGCACTCTTGGAATTGCGAGGAGTCGACAGCTCCATGTTTTTGGTTACGAGATTTTTGCGATCCAGGAATTTCAGGCCACGTGTATGGAGCCATTGGTAGAGACCGTAGGGCCGTCAAGGAGTTCCGGACTATCCACTTTGAATTGCCAACGTGTGCCAGGAGTCGGAGCGGGGCAGTGATGCCAGCCTGTCGATTTGATCTTCTTACCGGAGCAGGTGACAGGATCCTTCGCGTGCAGGGTTGCCCTCAGAACAACCTAATCAACCTTCTATGCAAGGCGGGCCGTCATCAGCAGTTGATGACCTGTCTCATATCCTGGATCTGCGAAGGCTTTGCACCGGCGCTGCGGGCCACTGCCTGCCAATCTTTCATGGCGTCCTTGACCTCATCAACTACCAGACGCGCATCGGCGATAGTCAGTTGGTAGTAGGCGTGTGTCCTAACGGCCGCATCCAGGTCAGGTGTCATGTCGCCCTCATCGATAGCCAGCGCATGAATCCTCTTGTATGGATTGGGGTTCACGTCGAATGCCGGCGATAGGCGCCAGCCATTGTCACCGCGCAGGAAGCCATGGTTCCGCAGGTGGTCGTCTCTGTTGCCCACGATGATGTTGAACACGACCCGCCGGAACAGCTGTGCCAGATCGGCCTTGGCTTGGCCAGAGGCAGCATTGGCTGCCAGGGCGTCGGCAATTTCCAGGTAGCTTGCGTCCTGGTTTGGCGCATAGCCCAGCATGGACATCGCCGACTGAAAGTGCACTCGCTCAGCCCCGACCCGGTCAAAGCGCTGCACGGCAAAGGTATGCGGACCATTCTTGCCACGGAGCGATAGAGCCTTGGCCGGCGGCATGTCGATGCCTGCCTTTATGGCGAGCTCCCAGGTGATGAACTCCCAGAGTCCAACGTCGATCTTCTGGTCGTTTGCGGCAGGGAACTTGGCCAACCACATCTGGCCATCAGCTTCGGCAAAGACCGCCTTGGGTCGAGCACCACCAAGGGCGCTACCCGGAGCAATCAGTCGCCTCAGCCACTGGGCATCGTCACCACTCAGCAGCTCACCCCTGTCCACCTTTAAGGCAACCCTGGACAGCTGATCAAGATCCGAGACCACTGGTACCGAGTGCTCGAACTGGGAGATGTACTGCCTTGTTTGAGGTTCAAAAAGCCGCAGTGCCCCCATTCTTGAGATGTCACTGACACCTGTCAGGAAATCCCAATCACGCAAGGTTCTTGCGCTTCGTTCTGACTTCTTTGCCACCTGGAATTCACGGTGCTGCATCAGCTGCTTACCCCAGCGATCGGGCGAGCAATCCTGCATACACAGTGGCAATAGGTTGGCCGTATCACCAGTGACATTCCTGCCGGCCATGAGGGGCAAGCCTGGGTCCAGCTGGAACGCCACCCGAGGACTCAGCCCAAGCCATTCGTCGCTGTACTGGAACGTGACGTTCTCGGTGCCTGGCTTGCGGCCAGCCAGCCTTGCCAGTGTTCCAGCCAGGATTGAGGCTGCCCCGTCAGGCAAGCCGCCAAACGGCTGATAGATGATCTGAATCTCACTCACGATCTCCTCCCGGAGCGCCCGGGCCGCGGCAGGAATGAGTAGGCAATGTCACGTCCAATGGGATCATCCTTCATCAGTTTGTCGATGTCCCTTTCAAATCCCAGCACTGACATGGCCGTGATAAACGTGGCGATGCTTGTATTGGCCTCGCCAGCCTCAAGCTTGGCTATTGTGGGGCGACTCACACCCACGCGCTCAGCAAGCTCGCTTTGTGTGATCAGCCTTGCGAGTCGTGCGTCGCGGACGCGGGCGCCCAGTTCCCGCATGGTCTTGGCCAACCTTGAGTTGATGGGCCGAGTCGGTGTTTTCATGTTAAATATAATTTGCACTATTGCGGTTTGCTGGAAATTATATTGATCATGAAGTAGGCCCGGTGAAGGAGGCAGCAATCCGCTGCCTACTCTTTGATAGAGCTGATGGGAGTGTTTTGGGCCAGCCATCCACGAATGAAGATTTCTTGCGCCTCGGTTTCAATCGCGCGAGGGCGCGCATGCCGGACCATTTGTATAGCATCGTCGCCACTTAGGGCGGCTCCTGTGTCCAAGAGCAACATGGAGGCGACGGTGCCTGCGCGGCCCAATCCACCTTTGCAATGGACAACGACTTTCCGACCAGCAAGTAACTCCCGAGACAATAACGGCCCCAGTACCTTCCATTGGCCCAGCAAGCGTTCGTCCGGCGCAGCGCCGTCGGTAATTGGCAGGCCATGCCATACGAGTCCATGAGCGGTGGCACGCTCCGGTAGTGACGTGATCCGAAGCTCTTCGAACTCCCAAGGCTCGATCAAGGTGATTAGGTAATCAGCTCCCCACGCGCGAATAGCCGCAAGGTCCATGTCTATATCCCTGGACCAGGCGCCAGTCATGGCTGATTCTTGGAATTTGCCGGGGGCAAAAGTAACCCCTACGGCACCGCTGTGTGTACCCACCATCAGCTCGGCAATACGGATGGGGTGAGAAATACTCGTTCTAAACACTTCTGTCTCCTTCGTTCTTTCGGATGTCTGTAAGTTTGATCTAGGCATTCTTAGTGATCTCTCTGCAAACTAGCCCCAAGGAGACCCTTGATACGCAAAGGGACATTTACCGAAGCCTGGATCGATCGGCACTTGCCATTACTGTAACGCCGGATGCGTGGTAGGGCTCTCGTAGTGGCGCAATTTTCAGCGAGCTGCATTCGTTTGATAAAAGATTACGGGCAGGCGACACTTCCCGGGAAGCAACCTAGTTTCAGTGGGGTTGGGCGCTTGGTTCTCTGGCGGGAATGAGGTTGCTTCCCGGGAAGCAACCTAGTTTCGGTGGGGTTGAGTGCCTGGTTCTCTGGCGGGAATGAGGTTGCTTCCCGGGAAGCAACCTAGTTTCGGTCGGGTTCAGTGCCTGGTTCTCTGGCCTGGAATGAGGTTGCTTCCCGGGAAGCAACCTAGTTTCGGTGGGGTTGGGTGCCTGGTTCTTTGACGTGGAATGAGGTTGCTTCCCGGGAAGCAACCTAGTTTCAGTAGGATTCGGGTGCCGGGTTCGCGGACCTGAAAAGAGGTTGCTTCACGGCAGGCAACCTCCTTTTTTAAGGTCTGGCCCGCTGGTAATCACTGCTCTGGGGAGCAATGACTTTGCCTGCGCATGCGACGCCGCTGGCCGGCACCAATCCTGTGTAGAGACGCATAGCGGCATACGACGTCATGGATGTCCAGCTCGCTCAGCAGGTCAGTCAACAGCGACCGTGACACTTTTCAATATCGAGAAAACCGTGATCTTTGACTTGATCGGTAGCTGAAAATTATAAATGTGTATATATTTCAATGACTTAAATTTGGACCATGCCGGGTGCGGCCAAAATTGGGATGAACCAATGAAGGTCAAAAGTGTCACGGTCATTTGACTCACTTCCTGCGGTGCGTGGGAAGTAGCTGCCGTTGCGCAAACGAAAAGAGTTGCTTCCCGGGAAGCAACCTACTTCCAACTGGGCGGAGTGTTGGCCGGGGAGGTCAAAAAGAGGTTGCCTCCCGGGAGGCAACCTCTTTCACTTGGGCGGGGCGCTGGCCGGAGAGGTCAAAAAAGAGGTTGCCTCCCGGGAGGCAACCTACTTTCAGCTGGGCGGGATGCTGGCCGGAGAGATCAAAAAAAGAGGTTGCCTCCCGGGAGGCAACCTACTTTCAGCTGGGCGGGGTGTTGGCCGGAGAGGTCAAAAAGAGGTTGCCTCCCGGGAGGCAACCTACTTTCAGCTGGGCGGGGTGTTGGCCGGAGAGGTTAAAAAGAGGTTACCTCCCGGGAGGCAACCTACTTTCAGCTGGGCGGGGTGCTGGCCGGAGAGGTCAAAAAAGAGGTTGCTTCCCGGGAAGCAACCTACTTTCAGCTGGGCGGGGTGTTGGCCGGAGAGGTCAAAAAGAGGTTGCCTCCCGGGAGGCAACCTACTTTCAGCTGGGCGGGGTGCTGGCCGGAGAGATCAAAAAAGAGGTTGCTTCCCGGGAAGCAACCTACTTTCAGCTGGGCAGGGTGTTGGCCGGAGAGGTCAAAAAAGAGGTTGCCTCCCGGGAGGCAACCTACTTTCAGCTAGCGCGTGCGCCCCGGCAGGCCAGCACCGCCCCTGGGTAGAGATGCATTCCGGCATGCGACGTTATGGATGTCCAGCTTCCTCAGTGGGTCAATCAACAGTGACCGTGACACTTTTCAACATCGAGAAAACCGTGGCCTTTGACTTGAGTAGCATCAGAAAATTATAAATGTACATATATTTCAATCACTTAAGTAGGGGTTATGCCGAGTGCGGCCAAAATTGGGATGGACCGACGAAGGTCAAAAGTGTCACGGTCATTTGACTCCCTTCCTGCGGTGCGTGGGGAAGTTGCCGCTGAGTTGCTCATCCGCCCGAACTTCGTTGACCTTCAATTCGTCGGTCACTAGCCAGAGTTCGTCGCACTGCTGCTCCAGATGTAGCAGCTCCGGTAGCTTTTCAGGTGTCCGCAGTGCGTGCTAGATGGCCCGAAGCGGTGCGTCGGCGTCTACGAATGTCAACCGGGACAGTAGTCGACTGGACCGCGTCCACGCTATCCTGCTGCCCGGGGCTTCTAGCGGGGATGTTCATTAGGGTGGAATAAGAACCCACCTTCATATTGGTGCTCCCCTGGATGCCGGATCAGCGCTGCTGTCAATCCGCAGCGATAAACTGGGGGCGTGAGTTTCATGGATGCAGAACTGAACGATGTATTTGATGGCAGTCTTCCTATTCCGGAGGTTCTACGTCGTCTACAGCATCGCCTACTCGATCTGACAGCTCGCAATCGCCTGCTCAACTTCAAGATCACGGCCGGCAAGACCTTGCCGCTGGTTCCTGGTCGATTGGATGCCGCCTTTCGCCGACTGGTGGGGCAGAGCCCCGCATCCATTCAAATCGTGCCGGTACCCGACCCGAGCCGGGACGAATGGGTGATCAAACACGAGCGGATGGTTAAACCCGAGGCAAAAGAACACGCTGTTCGCTTGGGATTGAACATCCAACTGGAAGAAATTTCGGAATATTGGGATGCGGCGGGTATTGCGCGCGTCCAGTATTACAACGAAGACCTCGCCAAACATTTCCGCAAGATCGATCGTGAAGCTAGGCTGGCGTTGGAAGAAACTGGCGCAAACATGTTGTTTTTGGTGCTGGGTTGTTTGGATTTCACGGAAAGCCCAAGTTCCGACAAGGTGCTGTCCGCACCATTGGTCTGCGTGCCCGTTGAACTCGGTTCCGTTGAAGTTGCGAATGTCACCGTCTTCAACTTGAAGTACACGGGCGAAGAAATCCAGGAAAACCTATCTCTCCGGGAAAAAATAAAAAGAGATCATGCGTTTACTCTGCCCGACTTCCCGGACGAAGAGGACGGCGTTGAGGCTTACTATCGAGAAATCGAGCAACTCATAAGGAACCGCCCTGGTTGGAAGGTGCGGCGGAACATGACGCTGGCGCTGCTGTCGTTTGGCAATATGCTCCTGATCCGCGACCTTGACCCTGACAATTGGTCGAATGGAAAGGGTGAATCCACACTGGTGAATCACCCGGTCATCAAGCGCATCTTCCGGGGCGGAGACGATACCTCCGATGCGGGGTATGCTGCCGAATACGATTTGGATCGTCACCCGAACGCGGATCTTCCGCTGATCTATGACGCGGACAGTTCGCAGCACAGTGCGATTGTGGATGTCATGGAAGGGAAGTCCTTAGTGATTGAAGGACCTCCGGGAACGGGCAAATCCCAAACAATCACCAACATCATCGCGGCATGCCTCCATGCGGGGAAGTCGGTGCTTTTCATCGCAGAAAAATTGACCGCATTACAGGTGGTTCAACGCCGCCTTCAGGCGGCAGGGCTTGCTCCATTTTTGTTGGAGCTTCACTCTAACAAGACCAACAAGCGCCAGGTCCTGGAATCCCTGCATTCCAGAATTGATATGCACACGTCCGCGCCCTCCGGACTGGATGCGCTCATTGCCGGGCTTGCCGAGCGCAAGCAGAAATTGGACGAGTACGCCAAGTTACTGAACACAAAAACGGGCAACCAATTGGGATTAACCGTTCACCAAATCTTGTGGCGTGCCGAACGGTGCCGAGTCAAGTTAGGCGAGCACACCGAAACACTGGCGGGCATGGTTGTTCCTTCCGCACCGCAGACCGGTGTGTCGGCGCTCGCAGCAGATTTGAGTCGCGTCACCTCCTTGTCGCAGACCTACAAAGACATCGGGCGATACGACCAAAGTAGTCCCTTCTGGGGCTTCTATCCGGACAGTCTTGCTCCGGGGGACGACCTGGCGGCTGAGCGGATTTTGAGGAGCGCCTTGGATTTCGCCATCCAGGCCAGGGAACTCAGTCTGGAGTTGGTGTGTGCTTATGGCCTGCGCGTCCACGGTGAAGCCGGCGAAGCCAGCACGGACAAGGTCGCCGTCGTCCTGGAAGAACTGGATGGTCTTCTCCCGAACGACGCGGCGATCGACATTCTTCCGTTGATCTTCGGGAAAGACCGCACGAACCAGGAGAATGCGCTTCAAGTTCTCCAACGGCACAACGGAATACTTCAATCGGTGTTTGAGTTGGAGGCAATCACCAACGGCAAGGTGGATTACGACAAGGCCCAGCAGGCCAATCATTCCGATGATTCATTGCGGTTCGTTCGACAGAATGGCTTGGCCGACTTCCGCGTTGGCGAATTGGATAACGTTATCCAACAATTGGACGCGTTGCTGAAAGCAGCGGTAAGAGCGCGTCAGTTTCTAAATGTCATTCTAGAGGGGGCGGGTCTTTCGCAGGATTCGATAGAGGGCGATGACAAACTCCGAGCGATCATGGAGGTGTGTGCCGCCGCACCGTTGGATCACTTGGACATGCGTTCTGCTGAACTCGCCAAGCCGCATGCGGCGGAGATACTGAATAAAGGCATTGTGGATCGCGTTCGACTTCAAGCCGCCGAAGAGAACTTGGCGAGCCGACTCTACTTGGATCAGGCTCCCAATGACGTGGATTTGCGGGGATGGGTTTTGATTCTGAGAGAGGGCGATGCGTGGTATCGCATTTTCCAGAAGCCATGGCGCACTGCGATCAAAGCCCACCAGTCTCTGCTGCGAGTCAAGACCAAGATGGCGGCGGCGCAGCGATTGGTGGAATTGGAAGAGTTGTCCGAACTTCGCAAGGGGTGGGCGGCCTGGACAAATGCGCCGTTACTGACACGCATCGCCGGGGTTTCCACGATGTCAGTGGATTTCCCCCTGTTGGACGCAGCCAAGGTCGCCGAGTGGCTGAAAGATGCCAGCGCCAGCCTGGAACTGGCAAGTGTCGCGGGCACGACATTTGATCCTGTGTCCATTAGGCGAACGGGAATCTTGGGGTATTTGTCGAAAATGCCGGATGCCACCGCGGCCTTGAATGACCTTCAAGAGTTGGAAACTTGGATCACGCAGTCCTGCCCCCAACTCATGGAATGGGAAGGTTCGCACAATTGGAACCTGCGACTGACTATCGCAGGGAGCCTGTTGTCTCACCTGCGTCAGGTTGTCAACGATTTCGCAGGTGCGGTTCATGCCGAAGCGACCCTGGAACAGGGGTATGCCCTGGTTCGGCACGCGCAGGAGTTGCTTGCCAAGTCCAATGCGATTTCAGGTTCAGCTGAATTGCGGGAAGTGTTGGGTGACCGGGCAACTCGGTTCAGGGAGGACTTACCGGCCATCATGGCAGCCGTCCGGTTTGGTCAAGCCGTGTGGGACTCCCCGTTACCTATCCAGGCAAAACGGTCGCTGTGGACGACATCGGCGCAGCCTGCGATCAACAACATGCGGCAGAACATTGCTTCGTTCGATGACCGTTACGGTCAATTGAAGGAAGCGTTGCTGCAACTGGAACAGCATGGCGAAGTGGACGTTGGATCCTGGATGCGGGGTTCGGACGAGTCCACCAGCACAGAAAATGCCTGTCGGCGCTTACAAAAGGCCCTCGATCAAATCGACGAACTCATTCCGTGGTCGTTGTACATCCACCATCGCGCCGATTGTATTGCCGCCGGGTTGGATGCGTTCGTGTTGGCAATGGAAGGAGGCAAGTTGCCGCCGAATTTGTTGGTCGATGCTTTTTCGTACCGCTTCTACGCGTCCATCGCGGAATCCTTGTTCCGTTGTACCCCGGGCTTACAGAATTTCAGTGGCCCCGTTCATGCCAACACACGTCAGGAGTTTTCCGATCTGGATCGCAATCTAGTGTCGCTGCGCGGCAAGCAAATCAGCCATCAAAGCAAGTGTATGGCTCGCACGGAACCCGGCCGCAACGGAACCCGGGTGGCCGACAAAACTGAAATGAATTTAATCCAGCATCTATTGCCGCAGTCTCGACCACGCATCGCGCTGCGGGACATGCTGAACAGGTCGGGGAAGTCCATTCGGCAGTTGAAGCCTTGTTTCATGATGGGGCCGCAAGCCGTAGCGCAGTATTTGATGGCGTCCCCTGAAATTTTCGATGTGGTCATCATGGATGAGGCGTCCCAGATGCGGCCGGAACAAGCCATTGGTGCCATCGTGCGAGGAAAACAGTTGGTGGTGGTTGGCGACCCCAAGCAGTTACCTCCGACTTCCTTCTTCTCCCGGATGTCGGCCGATGGCGACTCTCAGGAGGCCTCGGTGGCGGAAGAGGCCGAGTCCATCTTGGACTTGGCAAGCAGCCACTTCCGGCCCATGCGTTCGCTGCGGTGGCATTATCGCTCCCGTCACGAGAGCCTGATCGCGTTCTCGAACAAGCAGTTCTACGACGGAAAGTTGATTGTCTTCCCCTCGCCATTTCCGCGTTCACGCGGGCTCGGTGTTCGAATGCACTACGTCAAGGATGCTGTTTACGAAAGCCAAACCAACCTACGAGAAGCCGCCGCGGTCGTGGACGCGGTGGTGGATCACATTCTCCATACCCCAGATTTGTCGATAGGTATCGTCGCCCTGAACATTCGTCAGCGTGACTTGATCGCGGAGTTGATGGAGGAGCGATTGAGGTCAATGCCAGGGGCGGAGGACTACCGCAACAAATGGAATGACGAGGGGCAGGATATCTTCGTCAAGAACCTTGAGAACGTCCAAGGCGATGAGCGCGACACCATCATCATTTCTACGACCTATGGGCCGCCGCCAGATTCAACCCGAGTCCATCAGAATTTTGGCCCGATTAGCCAGAATGGTGGTTGGCGACGATTGAATGTGCTGTTCACTCGTGCAAGAGCCTCGGTTCTCCTTGTGACGTCCATGAAGCATACCGACATCGTGGTGGGCCCAGGTACCCCGCGGGGCACAAGCGCATTGCGCGATTACCTGCTGTACGCAGAAACAGGCAGACTCAATCACGATCTGGGAGGGGCCACGGGCGGACAGCCAGAGTCCGAGTTTGAGGTGGCCGTAATTGAGGCCTTGCGTGACTTGGGTTATGACTGTGTGCCGCAAGTGGGGGTTGCCAATTTCCGCATTGACATCGGCGTGCGCCACCCTCAATACCCACACCTGTTCTTGGCCGCCATCGAATGTGATGGCGCTACCTACCATTCGGGCATAACCGTGCGCGATCGCGACCGAATCCGGCAGGAAATTCTTGAAAGTATGGGGTGGCGAGGGAAGATTTGGCGCATTTGGTCAACCGAATGGTTCCGCAATCCTCGGCGGGAACTTTCACGCCTTACCAGTTTTCTCGAAGAACTAAAAAAGCAGGAAATCGCTCCTTCACAGGCGCTACCCACTGAGGTGCAGGCGTTGAATGCGGAAGAGGATTTGCCAGAACCAAGCCAAGCAGAACTTAGACAGGCCAGCGCAACGTTGGAGCAACTCGTCACGGAGGCCTCTCGTGTTGAAGTGCGTGTGGGCGATCGCGTGGTTTACCGCAATCTTTCGGACCTCCTGCATGACAGGGAAATCAATGTGTTGATTTCTAAAGATCGCTTTGATCCCAACAATGGAATTGTGTCCGAAGCCAGCCCTTTGGGGCAGGCTTTGATTGGCGCGGTTGAAGGGGAGGAGGTGCCCTTCTCCACACCGGCGAAACCCGATCAGGTACTTGTTGTGGTTCGCATTGAGCAAATGAGTGGCTAGTATTAATGTTTCGGTAATCCCCTGCCAGTTGACTTACTCCGGAAGTGGATTTTTCTCATTTTCGGATATTTACAGTACAAGTCTCAGCACCTGGGTCGACCAAGTTTTCGTAGTGGGAGAGGTCAGCTCATGGCCTCAGGGTGTCATGCGGCCCGAAGCAGACATCGATTTTCTTCAGGTCTCTGCATTCCATTGCAGAGTTTGGAGGATCAAGGCTTTCAGCCGCTCAACATCGAGAGCCGCTTCGTCACCTTGCGCCTCGAAAGCGTGCTCAAAGGTCAACAGAGGATTGAGCTCTTGTGTCAGCAACCGGGCCTTCAGGACGTGGGGGCCGGCCATGGTAGGCAACACGGCTAGGTCTTCGTCGGCAATAGGGGGGCGCTTCCAAGTCTGGCTAAACCCACGGCCAAGAAGCAGGTCGTTGTTGGGAAGCTGACGGTCTTTAAGGCCGGCACTGACTAGTTTCTATCTCAGCCTTACCACCGAAAGGCCCCATTGTGAACTTTCGGGGCTTAAGAAAAGCACGCCAACGTTCAAGCTTTCCTTGCCCCGTGTGGGGCTAACCAGGATAAGAACATGGCAAAGGGTAATGGCGGATCGGCTGCAAAGGGTGGTGGTGGCTCAAAGGGGGGCTCGACCGCCGGTGGCGGTAGGGGCCAAGGGAACGCGGGTGGCTGGCCGTCGACCAAACCCGGCGTGCCGTCGGGCGGAAACCGGAGCAACGCCCCTGCGAAGCGCTGACTAGGGATCTATCAGCCAAGCTGGGGGCAGAGGGGCCGTCGACGGGGCCGGGGGTGGGTAGCGGTGTCTATGCCGCTCCCACCACCCTAGATAGGCCTCCCGCCAGCCCGTGCGGTCCATGTGACCCACGGCGGTTGGGTGGTCTGGCAGAAGCAGACTCAGAAGTAGCGCGGCCACTAGGTAGGTTTCAAGCAAATCGGCTTGGTCGTCGAGATCAGATGCTTTGGCGTTGGGGGTCCAGAGTTGGGTGTGGACCAGTGTTCTGAATGACCTTCGAGTCAGCGGGTCCTTGCCACTTCGCAACCCGCGAATGAATCGATCGCCCATACCATTCCGTGTCCCAGATAGATCTGCCTGAGCGCCCATGTCCGCGATTGGGAGCGGGCGCTCAGGCCAGCTGCCGTTGTGCACGTAGTGCCCAATGGCGCCAATGAGATCCACAAGACGCGCAGCCGGGTCAGCCGGGGTGTGGCGACGCCGGTCAGGCGGCCCCGGAGGTGCCAATAGCACGGAGAATCTGGGTAGGCCCGCCATGGCATCGGGCAGCTTCGTTCGGCAGATCCAGTGACCGATTTCGTGGTCTACCGCTGCCAGGAAAGACAGCGCCATGTGGGCGCGACGGTTCAGGGCGAGGTTGAAGGTGGCCCGCTCGGGTGCGGAAAGCTTCACGGCCGGCGCTCGGATACCCCCTACCGCCAACGGCGCGCAATAGTCAGGCCCCAGCTCGGACTGCGGCCCGATCTCGGCAAGGAAGCCAGGCACGTCGGTATCCGCCAACTGACAGAGTCGTTCGTCTGACTTATCGAACATGGCGACCAGCTCTCGGGTTGCGGGCGCACTGTGTTCGTTGAGCAGACCCAGCCCATAGATCATGAGTGCCGAGTGCCCTGGGGGGATGTTGTCCTTGAATCCTCGGAACTCTGCGCCAGGGACGCCGCGCTTCTGAAGCATGCGCAGCAGTAGCGAGTCCGAATGCGCTTCGACTTGCTCGCGCTTGGCCATGAGGGCTGCGTAGCCGCGGCCGCGTCGATAGTTCATGTGGTTTAGCCCAGTCGCGTACTCGAAGAACGCAGCGGGGGCCATGCCCACAAGCTGGTGGGCCACCTCAATGTGGAGCGTGAAAAGCATGGCTTCGATCAGATACAAGCGAAGGTGCGGGTCTTATCGCATTCTTTCGCATTGAGGGGGCTGGAGCCACTACAGGATCCGGCCCAAGGTGGCTAATCCGGGTCGTCAGATGAAGTGACTTTTGGATCGAGCAGGGTAGGGATCTGAAATATCTATTGGGGGTAGGACGTGTCTGCCACCGACCCAAAGTGGACCAGGGCTGTTTATCCCCGAGAATAAACCCTCTCAGAGGACCTTCAGCCAAGTTTCCCAGTCCGGCTCTACATCGCTTTGAGGCACAGCGCCCGCCAACGTCCGCGGTTATGTGCGGCCGTTCAATAACGTGGAGTTCAAGATCGGCCCGCTGGGTGCGAACCTGGGGCTCGCGCTGCGCGCCCGCCGGATGCCACGGATTACACCGGGCGCTTACGCTGCTTGCGTTCACCTCTCACGTCTTCGGCAAGCTGGGCGTAAGCGGCTTGGATGGCGGGCTGGCCATGCGTGCGCTCCAACCTGCGCACCATGAAGTGGGCGCGAGCTATCGCCTGGAAGTGCGAAATGAACAGCGTGTTGACCACGCCGCCCAGCGCTGCACCGATGACCGGTCCGGCCTTGGCCATCGCCGATTCGCTGACGACTATCGAGTAGCGCGAAGCGACTGTGTCCATGAACTTCACGAGGGTCGTGGACTGCAACTTACTGGCCGCCGCCGCTGCCTCTTTCAGTGCGGCTTGCGCGGCTGCCTTGGCGGCTTTGCCGACCGCCGCCTTGGCGGCCTTCTCCGCCAGTTGCTTCGCCACCTGTGCCTCGTAGTAGCTGGTGGTGCGCGCGATCATCGTCGCCATCGCCTCCCTAGCCAGGAAGTAGCCTAGCTCGGCATCGTCATCTTTGTCGCTAGCTCCGCCCAAGGCAAACACGCTCACGCATTCCAGCCGCGCCTGGGCCGTGCCCAGGTCCTCGCCTTCACTGCGGGCGATGTCGGCGATCGAGCGCAGGATGATCATTGAGGACAGCGGCACCTCCACCGGCAGCGAAGCAAAACCGAGGAAGCCGCCAACCGAGCCAGTTACCGCCACCGCACCCTTGTGCCACCAGTCTGACGATGCCTGCGGCGTGGCTTGGGCGTCGAAATCGGTATTCATGGTGAACAGCGAGACGTTGAGCGCTTTCTCGATGGCGTAGCGGGAGACGTCGGTAATCGCATCGCGGAATTTATCCGGCAGGACTTTAAGCCCGAGTTCGATGGGGGTGGCCACAAAGTCCGAGATCCGGGCGATGAAGCCGGGATACTCCAATTCCACCACAGCAGTCTTCAGCGCAGCCTTTTCCTGCTCCGACAGGGGCGCCGACGATGGTGGGATGTCCCGGCCGCTGAACTCGTGCACAGGCTCCGCAATCTGTAGTTCTTCCATGAATCCCCCCCGGATGATCTTGACCTCTCCAATTATAGACAGGAGCGATTAGTCCAGGGGGGGGGCGTGGGATGCGTGCGATGTCTGTGTGACCTGAGAGAGAAACTACTGTTTAGTGCCTGACTCATTGCCCCTCTTACAGACTGCGGATGCGGACCGGGGAGTGTGGGCCAGCTATGCCAAGACCGCTTTCGGCCGAGGCTGTGTGAAAACGTATCCAGCGATGCTTAGCCTCATCGGCACGCGCGGTTCGGTCGTGTTTGATGACGCAACGTAGCTCGAAGCTCAGGCCACGATCGCCTTCAACATGCCAGGTATGCCGATGATCTTGATCATCCGCTTCATGTTGTAGGCCAGCACCGCCAAGCTCATCTTTGCTCTGACCTTCGGCAACGTCTTGGTCAGCAGTGGTGTGGTGCCCAGCCACGCCTTGAGGGTGCCGAACACGTGCTCCACCGTCTGCCTTCGCGCAACGGCGACTTGCGGCCTTGCGTCGAGCCGCACCTGCATCGCCTCGAGCACGCGTTCGTGCTCCCAGCGGGTGATTCGCCGGTAGCGTGTCGTAGTGCACTGGTCGCGCATCGCGCAGTCTGGGCACACGGACGACCAATACTTGTGCAGCGTCAGGCCCTTCTCTTCGGTGCTAAAGCGATGCGTGGCGTGCTCGCCGGCAGGGCAACGGTAGGCATCGAGCGCTGGTTCATAGATGAAGTCCCGCTTGTCGAAGCGTCCCTCGGCTTTGCTGTTCGACGTCAGCGGCTTGAGTACCAGTGGAATGATGCCGCTCTGTTCGCAAGCCAGGATCTGTTGAGCGTTGTAGTAGCCGCGATCGGCCAGCGCGGTCAGGTGGTCAGTGCCAAGGGCGGCTTTGGCCTTAAGCGCCATGGGCGCAAGCTGCGTCCGGTCGTGGCCGACGTTGGTGACTTCGTGGGCCACAATCAAGTGATTCTCGGCATCGACCGCGGCCTGCAAGTTGTAACCCACCGTTCCCGTGGCACGACCTGTCGATGTCATCGAACGCGCATCCGGGTCGGTCAGCGAGATCTGGCTGTCGGGGGCTTCCTGCAACTCCCGTTCGATGCGATCCAGCGCCGCCATCTGCTCTCGCACCTTGGCCAGCTTGTGCCGCAACTGGGGGATACGTGCCTCGGGCAGCAACGCCGGGTCGCGATCGGCACGATCCAGCTCGGCCAGATAACGGGCCACGCTCTCGTCTAGCTGGTTACGCCGAGCCTTGATCTTGCCGACGGTGAAATTGCGATCGCGGCTGTTGACCGCCTTGAACTTGCTTCCGTCGATCGCGACCACAGCATGCGAGAAGACTTTCATCCTGCGGCACAGCGTGGTGAAGCGGCTGCACACCGCCACGATGGCGGCACCGTTGTCCTTTCGGAAGTCAGCAATCGTCTTGAAGTCGGGCGCCAGCCTGCCGGTCAGCCAGATTACTTCCAGGTTGCGCTGCGCCTCGCGCTCCAGTCGGCGGCTGGACTGAACCCGGTTGAGGTAACCATAGATGTAGATCTTGAGCAGCGCGGCCGGGTGATACGCGGGTCGGCCACCGGCCACACGGCTGGCCGCATTAAAGCCCAGTGACGCAAGATCCAGCGCATCCACAAAGGCGTCGACTAGGCGAACCGGATTGTCCTGATGGACGTAATCCTCGAGCCGGTCAGGTAGCAGGAGCGCCTGGGTCCGATCCACGCCATCGACGAATCGCTTCATGATCAGAACCAATCGAGGAGTGCATTGATCTTGCCAGCGATGTTGGAGTTTTCACACAGCCTCGGCCGGAGGCGGTCATTGGTTGAAGACTTGGGCAATGCCGGAGTGTCGAGTTGTTTGGGGGTGCTGCCCAGCCCATTTGGCGGCGCCCAGCTCGCTGCCTGCATGTACTGCGTCCGAAGAATTGGATGTATGCGTTCGGCAGATCGATGGATTCATTCGGATGACCATCAATGGGCGCGGATCGACTGTGCGGCCGAAGCAAAACGATCGCCAGTAAGCGGTACGAGTGAGTGGCAGGGTAGGTTGATGCCTGCTGCGAATCATGTGCTAGAACATGGGCTGAAAAATTCAGATAACAAAAAAGCCCCTGAAATCAGGGGCTTAATTGATTATCTGGCGGAGAGAGGAGGACACTCCGGAACCTGTCCTAGCCCCTTGAATCTTCGCAAGTTACACAAACCTAGGTGTGTCCTTGATTGTGTCCCACAACTTTGCGTGACCTTGCCAGTTGGGGTCAACCCCCGCTTTTTCCCTGTCCCCACTTCTGCCACCCGGAGCCATTCGTTGCCGGGGTGACAACGGGTTGGGTCGTCTCGGTTGGAGTGACAGCGGGCGATGGAGTTGGCGGCGTGGCGACCGGCGGGGCCACGTTGGGTTCGACCGAAGAAGATGCGGGTGGAATGCTGGGGACATAAATGGCGATGGCGCGCCCAACTTTGCTGAACTGCGCCGCCGAATAACCTACACCAGTCGCATAGGCAGAATTCCCGGATACGGTTGCGTTGGCGTAACCGCTGTTCACCGAGCCGGTGTATTGCGTATCAATACCCTGCAAAAGAATGCCGTTCGCGCCGAGTTCCGCTGCTTCGTCTTTCAGTCTGTTCATAACCTTATTCATCCGGCTTTGGGCTGAAAACCCATTGGCACCAAGGTCGGATGCTTCAAGCAAGGCAACAGTTTCATACCCTGCGGGTGGTTGTAGATAAACTTTTACATCCTCGGGTTCAATCGGTGGCCTCGCGTTGCCGACCAATACCGAAGATGAAGCGCATGCCGTTAGCGCCAGAATTGCGAGGCCAAGTGCGACGTTCTTGAAGTCGTTGATACTCATTTGCTTCCCCCCTTCCGTGAGATCGATTCGCGGATTTGACTCCATTTTTTCTCTTGGTACAAGCATGGGGCCGACCTTGTTACGGCGCACGCGCGCACTTGCGCACGCGAAGTGGTGAGGGCTTCGCCTCCACCAAAGCCGCTTTTGCTCTGGCTGCGCGCGCGGAGCGCGTCACAGGGGCTTCTTTCACTGTTGCTGACGCCATCGCGCGGGGCCGTTGCCCACCTCGTCCACGGCTTCGCGTGCCGTAGTAGGCAAGGCTAGCGGTGGAGCGGTGGCCCATTGTCCTAGCCGCTTGTTCGGGCGTGGCTTTCCCGCTTGCTATGTCCGCTTTCAAGTCACTGCCCACGGCGTGCCGAAACGCATAGCAACTCAAACCGCTGGCTTGTAGCGCGCGGTTTAGGCTTCGGTAGTCTGCGGGACTTGTTGCCAGTGTGTAGCGTCCTCCACGTTGCTCACACAACTGCGCCAGCGCCTGCACTGCGCTCCCTGCGCCTGCAAGCGGGAACCCCAAGCGGCGCACTGCGTGCCCGCGTTGCGTGTCCACCTTTGCGCCCTGAATTTCCACCACAACGGCGGGCCTGCCCTTGCTGTCGTGCCACAAGCGAACCACTACGCCTGCGTGCAGTTCGGCAGGACGGCACCCTGTTAGCGCCAGCACTGCCAATCGCTCGCTGTGACGTTCTGCCAGTCGTGTGCCTCGCTGGTGCGCCGTCAGCAGGGTGCAAGGCGCAATGTCGGCCACGGGCGCACAAGTGCGCCTCTTGGACTTGTCTACGGGCTTTTGCCCGCTGGCCTTCATCCACTTCGCTTTGTCCTCCCACGTTGGACGGCCTGCGACCAAAAACTGGTCATCGAGTGCAACCGACAATCTCCACGCTTCAGCCGTGAACTGTTGGGCGCGGGGAATGTCTCCCGCTTTCCGTGCTTGCTCGGAGAGCGCACGCCACGCACGCGCGTCCTCGGCCATTGCCCACCTGCAAGCCGTTCGCAACTTGTTCCAATGCTGGGCGCTGTTTGCTTTCTCCCACGCTGTTACACCCTCGGCGCACAGTCGGGCATACACGCGCCGATATTCGTCCGCAGTCTTTGCGTTGAGTTCGCGTGCTTGAAAGTCGGCAAGAACCGCCCGCGTGTACTTGTCGGCTTCAAGTGTCCACGGCTTGCCGGTGGTAGTGGCGTGCATCCGGTGACGCTGTTCATCGCGGTTTAGTTTTTCTTCGTGCTTACTCGTCCATCCCTTGCACAGTGGCAAGGGGTGAACATCGTGCGCAACAACGCCCGTTTGCGATACACAAACGGGCGTGGGGGCTGTGCCCCCGTGTGGCCTTATGGGGTTACGCTCTCGCTCCACCCCGTCCACACTCCCCCCATTCTCGGACGGTATAACCGTCCGAAAATGGGGAGGTGTGTTATCGGTGTGTGGATGATTTCGTTTCATCTCTCCAGCTAAACAGATTCGCAAAGATGCGCAAGTGGTGCTCTGCAACGAATACAAAGCGATGGATTTTTGTACGAATTTCATCCGCACTCATTGCTTGGATTTAGGCCATTGGTCGGGTTGCGCTGATTGCAAATTGTTCAATCCGGAAATTTTTACCGCACGTTCGTGCGTTGGGCCAGAAACACAGATCACGCCGAATCGTGCATACGACTGAAACCGTTGCACCGCAATGGTTTGCGCTGATTTCAGACGTTTTTCGTATTCAGTAGCGTATTACGCTAAAAGCGTTGTACTCCAACGCTCCCCAAGCATTTCCGCTCAAAACGTATATACGTGCACAAGAACCATAGGTGCGACATGTGCATAACGTCTATAGCCCATCATTAGACCACCATCCAACCCCAACCCCTCGGCTTTTGCTTCTGCTCTTTCGCGCTTTTTGTTCTGGCTTCCGATTTTTTCTGTTGCTTATTCGTCCCACACACACCAAAAACCACAACTGCACTTCGCTGGCTTTTGTTCTTGCTTCTGACTCTTGTCATTGCTTATGACACATCCACACATCAACACAGCCACTTCATTGTTTGTGCTGTTGCTGTCCTTCTTCTGCTCCTGTCTCTGCTGTTGCTTCTGACACGTCAACACTCAGCGCAACACCATCATTTGTCGTGACGTTCTGTTGTTGCTGTCGTTGTTCTTGGAGTTCCATCATCCTGAAATCACCTTAATTTCAGGCTTTAAATGAGCATAGCCATCGACGTTTTTTGGGGGTGGCCCTTTGGGTTGAACCACCGCAAAGTTTTCATCCGCTCATAAAAATAAAACTCGCTCTTGACTTAAGGGCGAGTTTTATTACTTTGGAACTATGGCCGCACGTTTTGACGAACCTGTGGCGAGTACGGCAAAGTAAGATTTTGCGATACCCAAGCAGCGATTGCTCCTGAATTCAAATTAGCAAGCAATCGGAAAAAATCAAGCCCCAACTCGCTACAACGTCCGAAAAATCGCAATGGCCTGTGCGATGTCAAACATACGTCCTGCGATAACGTCGAACACTATCGCGTCCCGGTCATAGGCATCAGCAGTTCAATCTGCAAGCACGCGCTAGACGATGCTACGAGCGCAGTCTGAGAGTTGAACACAACGATTGCAGTTGTGTCGGGTGACCAGAGGCAAGCCACTGCAATGTGGTGAACACCCGAAGTTCAGAACGGATTGCACCGTTTGAATTGGTTGATGTATGTCCATCAACGACAGTATCTCAGCACGTTAAAACCCTTATTTTTTGGGTTTTTCCTAGGGGCAGCCGTGCCCGCATACCTCGAGCAAAGCGAACGAGTTGCATAGGTGCCGAAGGCAACTGAGAGAAACGAGGCAAGACGCGGTAGGGCGCTAGCCCGCAACGCGTCGGCGGTTGGGGAGCATCGCAAGATGCGGGGAAGGGGAACGCTCCCCTTCCCCTATATGGGCGCAAGCAAGTCCAATGGATTGGCAACTAGGCAAAACGTGCAGATGCGGTTCAGGCCGTAGGCCGAAACGCTGTCCACGGGGACGCTCCGCGAAAAGCAAAACACCCCCTTCCGATAACGCCCCCTCATAGGGGGCTATCGGTACTGGGTGGAGAAAACAACATCAGCGGGGATGTAACCCCGCTCCACGCTACTGCGCTTTGAGCAGTGCGCGAAGCGGTTTCAATTTCAGGTTGTATGCAACGGCTTTCATACCTGCTGACTTGAAGTCCTTTGACTTCACTCCATTCAATTTTTCACTTGGGGTGAAATCACGCGAGTAGGCGGCGTGGTGTTCATCGTCCAGTTCGTGCCCCACGATTTGCGCGCGCAGTTCGGACACTACGCCTCCGCCCTGCATTTCTTGGATGAAGGTTTTGCGCAACGAATGAAAGCCGCGCTTTCCTTTATCCCAGCCCTTGGTTTGTTCGGTGAGATAGCGCCCGAATGCCTTGGTAATCCAATTGCCTGCACCGTTCTTTACGCCGTCTTTCGCATTAGGAAAAACGCGCTTTGAGCCTTTCGCTTTCACCGCGTCTAGGTAGTCGGTGAAGCCGAGCGCCAACAAGTCGGGGTGGGCGGGGACGGCGCGAATGGATGTATCGGTTTTTAGGTGCTGGTGCTCGCCGTCGTCTGTGATATTGAAGCACAGCACGCCGTCCACCTCTGCAATGTCTTTCAGATGCAGTTGGCCCACCTCGCTCACACGCGCGCCTGTGTACAGGCCAATCATCAGCGCCCAACGGCTGGAAAGGGGTAGGGTCGCGAAGTTGGCGGGAGCAAACAGGCGTTGCACCTGTTCGGCGGTGAACGCTTTGAAGCCCAATTTTCGGCGCTGGCGCTTCTCGCGTTTTTTGTAACTGACTTGCCCAACCGTTGGGCTAGTGCCTTCCGGGTAGTACCCGGAAGCCGAACACCAGTCAAAGAAATGTTTGAGGTACGAGGACTTGTTGACGATGGTGGGCGTTGAAATATTGCCGTTGCGCAGATGCTGGAAGAAGCCCGCCACGTCGGGCCGGGCAATCTCTGGCAGTTTCGTGTCCGCGCCAACGTATGCCGTGAATTGCGTAATCGCCGTGCGTTTAATCGTATGCGTCTTTGGGATGGTTGCCGGCTCGATGGCGGTTAGCCAGAGTTCTTTTGCTTGGCCCAGTGTCAGCACCTTGGCAACGGCCGCCTTCGGCGGGATAGCGGTAAGGGCAACCGGTGGAGCGTAGGAGGTGGGCTGACGGCCCATTACTTCCACGGCTTCCATCAGGCGTTTGTGATCGGCGGGGCCATCGGCCTGCATCTTTGTGATGTTGCCGAACGGATCGCGTTCCAGCGTCCAATCCTTGCCGTTGGCGCGTTGCGCGCTGGCTAGCAGTTCGTCGAATGTCTTGCTCATCCCTTGCCCCCCAAACAGTCTTCGGTACTGACTGTACAGAGTGAGCGCAGAGGTTTGCGCGGTCATTAGGTCGGTAGTGTGCAGACTGCGCTTGATGACCTTACGGCCAAGCGTATCCCGCAGGTGGCGGGGAACGAGGAGGCGGAAGGTGTAAGCACCCGAAGGCGAGCGGGTCAGATAGTGAGGAATGCGCATCGGAAGTGTGTCCCGATTTGTGTCCCTGCGGATTTCTCTCTGCCAACAAAAAACCCCTGACAAGTCAGGGGTTTATGTAATCTGGCGGAGAGAGGGGGATTCGAACCCCCGAAGCGCGGTTTAGACGCTTACACACTTTCCAGGCGTGCTCCTTCAACCACTCGGACACCTCTCCGGATCCTGCCGCGCTAATGCCTCAGCAGGGGCGCAGATTCTATAGTGACTGGGCGCCGGCCACAAGCACCCCCTGAACAGGGTGCTGGCGGACGGGCAGGGCATGGCACAATGGGGCTTCAGATGAAGACGGTTGCCTGATGTCCTATCTCGTCCTTGCCCGCAAGTGGCGTCCGAAGCGTTTTGCCGAGTTGGTGGGCCAGGAACACGTGGTCCGTGCGCTCAGCAATGCGCTCGACAGTGGCCGCGTCCACCACGCCTTCCTGTTTACCGGCACCCGCGGTGTCGGCAAGACCACCATTGCCCGCATCTTCGCCAAGTCGCTGAACTGCGAGCAGGGCACCAGTGCCGATCCCTGCGGTCAGTGCCGGGCCTGCCTGGACATCGACGCCGGCCGCTACATCGACCTGCTGGAAATCGATGCCGCGTCCAATACCGGCGTGGATGACGTGCGCGAGGTGATCGAGAACGCCCAGTACATGCCCTCGCGCGGGCAGTACAAGGTCTACCTGATCGACGAAGTGCACATGCTCTCCAAGGCGGCGTTCAATGCGCTGCTGAAGACGCTGGAAGAGCCGCCGGAGCACGTGAAGTTCCTGCTGGCCACCACCGACCCGCAGAAGCTGCCGGTCACGGTGCTCAGCCGCTGCCTGCAGTTCAACCTGAAGCGACTGGACGAGGAACAGATCCGCGGGCAGATGACGCGCATCCTCGGCGCCGAGCAGATCGAGTTCGACGACAGTGCCATCGTGCAGCTGGCGCGTGCGGCCGACGGCTCGCTGCGTGACGGTTTGTCGTTGCTGGACCAGTCCATCGCCTATGCCGGTGGCGCGCTGCGTGATGACGTGGTGCGCGCCATGCTGGGTACGGTGGACCGCACCCAGGTGGCGGCCATGCTGGACGCCCTGGCCGAAGGGGATGGCGCCCGCCTGCTGCAGGTGGTGGCGACCCTGGCCGATTTCTCGCCGGACTGGAGCGGGGTGCTGGATGCCCTGGCCGAAGGCCTGCACCGCATCCAGGTGCAGCAGCTGGTACCAGGCACCGAGGTGCTAGGCGAGGGCGTGGATGCGGTGGCGTTTGCCCAGCGCCTGCGCCCGGAAGTGGTGCAGCTCTGGTACCAGATGGCGCTCGGTGGCCGGCGCGACCTGCACCTGGCGCCCAGCCCGCGGGCGGGCTTTGAAATGACCGTGCTGCGCATGCTGGCGTTCCGCCCGGCAGGCGCGGTGCCGGTGGTGCCGGAAGGTGCCGCCCCGGCAGCGGGCGCAGGTGTGGGTGGAAACAGCGCGGCCGCGCCGGTTGCCGCTGGTGCGCAGACGGCGGCCAAGCCGGTTGAGGCAGTGCAGGTGGCAACGGCTGTGGATACACCCGCAGTGCACAAGCCAGCGCCCGAACCTGTGCCGGCGCCGGTCGCGGCGCAGCAGATCGCGCCGGAACGGATGGCATCCGCCGCACCGCAGCCCCAGCCAGAATCCGAGCCTGTGCCGGTCGCAGCGGCTGCCCCGGCCGAGGCCGCCAAACCGGCAGCCGCCGAGGATGACCTGCCGCCGTGGGCGGTCGAGGCCGCCGAGGCGACTGCACGTGACGAGGCCATGGCCGCCGAGATGGCGATGCCTGAGCCGTCGCCGCCTGTGATCGAGACGCCTAAGCCCGCAGCAGCGCCGGTGCAGCCCGCTGCAGCGGCACGCCCCACCGGCATCGCCATCGAGCCGGCACCTGCCACGCAGGGCGGCCGTGCCTTGAACGATGCCGAGCAGTGGCTGGATCTGGTTGCCGACAGTGGCCTGAGTGGCCCTTCGCGCGAGCTGGCAGCCAACGCGGCCTTCGTCAGCTTCCAGCACGGCGTGCTGCGGCTGGCGTTGATGCCGGGCTTTGAGTACCTGCAGTCTGAGCGCGCCTTGAATGCGCTGGCGCAAGCCCTGTCGCAGGCCTTGGGCAGCACGCCTAAGATCCTTATTGAAACCGGCAACGTCCAGGCCGAGACCTTGCACGAGCGCGCTGACCGTCAGCGCGGTGAACAACAGCATGCGGCCGAAGCCGTTTTCATGGCCGACCCCCAGGTGCAGCAGCTGCTGCAGCAGGGTGCACGGGTCGTGGCCGATTCCATCCGTCCTTTCAAAGAGTAAGAACCATGCGCGGCAATATCGCCCAGATGATGCAACAGGCCCAGAAGATGCAGGAAAACCTGCAGAAGGCCCAGGAAGAACTTGGCAAGCTGGAAGTCACCGGCAGTGCCGGTGGCGGCATGGTCAGCGTGACGCTGACCGGTACCAAGGAGTGCCGCAAGGTGCGCATCGATCCGTCGGTGCTGTCCGATCCGGAAATGGCCGAAGACCTGATCGCAGCCGCGTTCAACGATGCGTCCAACAAGATCGACGCCGAATCGCAGAGCCGCATGGGCGCTGCCACCGCCGGCATGAAGCTGCCGCCGGGCATGAAGCTGCCGTTCTGATGCAGTCGCGCCGGCACGCCGGCGCATGCATGTCCCCGCGTCGCGAAGCCTCCGGGCTTCGCGCGTTTGTTTTGAACAAGAGCCTGATGCGATGAGCCTGCCGCTGCTGGAACAACTGATCGAGGCCTTCCGGGTGTTGCCGGGCGTCGGCCAGAAGACCGCTCAGCGCATGGCCTACCACGTGCTGGAGCGTGCCCGTGACGGCGGCCAGCGTTTGTCGGAAGTGCTGGCCGAAGGCATCGCGAAGATCGGCCATTGTGCGCAATGCCGTGATTTCAGCGAAACCGAGCTGTGCCCGGTGTGCGCCAGCAGCAGCCGCGAACGGCAGATGCTGTGCGTGATCGAATCGCCGGCGGATCGTCTGGCGATCGAGCACGCCACCAGCTATCGCGGCGTGTACTACGTGCTGCAGGGGCGCTTGTCGCCGCTGGATGGCATCGGCCCGCGCGAGCTGGGCCTGGACCAGTTGGAAACGCGACTGGCGCAAGGCGAGGTCACCGAATTGATCATCGCCACCAACTCCACCGTTGAAGGCGAGGCCACCGCGCACTATCTGGCGCAGCTGGCACGCCGCAACAACGTGCGTCCCAGCCGCCTGGCGCAGGGCCTGCCTTTGGGTGGGGAGCTGGAATATGTGGATCGCGGCACCTTGTCGCACGCCTTTGGCAGCCGCAGCGAAGTCGGCGAATAAGCCGTGCCGGGGTTGTAAGCTGTAGGTCGTTTACTGCAGCGAGCCTTTCCATGACCGACACCATTTTCGGCAAGATCATCCGCCGCGAGATTCCCGCCAACATCGTCTACGAAGACGAGGAAGTGCTGGGCTTCAAGGACATTGCCCCGCAGGCGCCGGTGCATGTGCTGTTCATCCCGAAGAATGAAGTCATCCCCACCCTGGATGACCTGCAGCCGTCGCAGGCGCATTTGATCGGCAAGCTGGCCCTGGCAGCGGCCGCGTATGCCCGCCAGGAGGGCTTTGCCGAGAATGGCTACCGGATCGTGATGAACTGTCGCGAAGACGCCGGCCAGACCGTGTTCCACATCCACCTGCATCTGTTGGCAGGTGCGCCGCTGGGCCACTTCGGCGCGTGATCTGATGCCGCTGTGTTGCTTGTGGGAGCGGCGGCCTGTGCTCCCTTCCTTTGCCGCAGGCAAGGGGAGGGTTGGGGAGGGACAAGCTCGGCCGTGTCTGATGGGGCTGTGACTTCGCGATTTACGCCGTTCCTACGAAAGAACCAAAAAACAGAAAAGCCAAACAAAAACGCCGCCCCTTGGGGCGGCGTTTTCAGTTTGTTACCACCAACCGCGGTAACCCCAGCCCCAGCGCGGGCCCCAGGTCGGGCCCCAGGGGCCGTAGGGATAGGCGGGCACTACTTCCACTTCGCGCTGCACCGGCCACAGGTAGACCACGTCGGCAGCAACCTTGGGCAGCGGGTAGTCGTATTCGCCGATCTTGGTGGTCTGGTAACCATCGATGCGGCCGATGAAGGTCACATCGCGGCCCGGCTCGAACACTGCCGGGTCATAGAAGCCGGCACGGCAGGCCAGGAAGCGGCCGTCGCTGGCATCGGCCGAGGTGGTGCTCGGGCGGCCGCTGCCATTGAGCGGGCGGGCGATCATCTGGAAGCAGGTTTCGCCCTGGCCGGGGATGGTCTCGATGATGCGGCCACCCCAGCGTACCGGTGCGCCGGTCTGCTTCTGGGCGACCGCGTCACGCGGCGAAACCGGATTGAACTGGCCTTGCAGCGGCTTGGGGGCCGTGGCACAGGCGCCCAGCGCGAGGCTGGCAACAGCAATGAGGAGGATGCGGGTGTTCATGGTCGTGCTCCGGGTTTCGGACGGTGCCTGCGCAGGTCCATCAATAATGAATCGTCATCCGTCAGGCCGCCAGCGTATCGCGCATCGCTGAAACGTTGGCTGAGTGCGGGTAGACCGCAGCCAGGCAGTGTAAGTTCCACCCGGCGCGCCCAGTCACCGGCGGTTTCGGCAGGTTCGCGGGCCAGTCCCCGGCGTGCGTAGCGCCGGCCCAGTTGGTGCCAGGCCCGCAGCAGCGGGTCGCGCTGGCGCTCCCCGCGCGCCAGCAGCCAGGCCATCAGCGCCAGCGCCGCAGCGGCGACGCTGGCGAACAGCGCCACCAGTTGGCCGGGGCTCAAGCGGGCAACGCCAAGCCGGCTCAGCAGCCGTGACTGGCGCTCGGCATCGAAGGACAGCACGGCGTTGTTCCAACCGCGGCGCAGGTAGTCGCTGTATTGCAACAGCCCCGTCCAGCGCTGGCCCAGGTCCAGGCCGGCGCCGGAGGTGTTCTGTCCAAGACGGTCCTCCAGCGTGTCGTAGATGCGTTCCGGCGCCACCGCAGCGGTGGGGTCAACCCGCACCCAGCCACGCTCGGGTAGCCAGGCCTCGGCCCAGGCGTGCGCATCCATGCGGCGCACCAGCCAATAGTCGCCATACGGATTGCGCACGCCACCGGCATAGCCGGTGACCACCCGGGCCGGGATGCCGGCGGCACGCATCAACACCACGAAGGCCGCGCTGAAATGTTCGCAGTAGCCGGCCTTCTGGTCGAATAGGAACTCATCCACGCTGTGACGGCCGGGAATGGGCGTGTTCAAGGTGTAGGCGAACTCGCGGTGGATCCAGTCCAGGCTGCGTTGGACGATGGCGGCGTCGTTGCCGCCGGCCTCGGCGCGCCATTGCCTGGCCAGGGCCAGTGTCCGCGGGTTGAAGCCCTTGGGTAGCAGCAATGCCTGCCGGCGCAGGCCATCGGGCAGGCGCGTCTGGAACTGGCGCGGGGCCGCGGACTGCAGTCGCCAGCGGCTGAGCGCGGTGAGCGGGCGGGCGCTGGTCAGGCTGTAGTCGGCGCCCAGGCGGGCGTCGGCCGGAGCAGCCAAGGGCAGGTCCAGGGCAACCAGGTCACGCCGATCGGTGGCCTCGTATTCGATCTGGTAGTCCCAGCGCTGGGGGCTGGCGGTGAACGGGGGCGGCTCGCCCGCCGCGTGTTGCTCCAGCCGGGTCCAGCTGCGGCCGTCAAAGCGGGTCAGCACCGGACCGCGCCAATAGCGCTGCTCGGGTGCCGGTACTGGGCCGAAGAACTGTACGCGCAGGGCCGGGCTGTCATCGGCCATCAGCTCGCCCCAGGCGCCCGGCGCCATGCTGTCGGACAGGCCGGGGGTGCTGACGCTGCGCTCAGGTGTTCCCCACAACGGCGTGGGCAGCCGTGGCAGCAGCCAGAACCCGGCCATTGCCAGTGGCAGCGCCAGCAGCATCAGGCGACCAACCCCGCGCAACTGCAGGCGCAGGGCTGGCGACGCAACGCCGGCCTCGTCGTCGGCAATGCGCTGCAGTGCCAGCAAGGAGGCGACCAGGGCGGTGGCCGACAGCAGCAGGGTGGCAGGTCCCTGGTCGAGCAGGAATGCCGAGAAAGGCGCAAACAAGGCAAAGCCGACCAGGCTGCGCGCGTCGCGGAAGCTGCGCAGTTCGGCGGGTTTGATCGCCAGCATCGCCGCGAGCAAGGCGCAGCCGGTATCGCGGCCGATCCCGGCGCCCATCTGCCAGTAGATGGCGGCAAACATCACCCCCATCAGCAGTAGCTTGATGGCGGCAGGTAGCCGGTGTCGGCGCGTCCATGCACTGGTCAGCACTGCCACTGCGGCCACGCTCAATGACAGTGCGGGCGGCAGCTGCAACAGCAGCGGCAGCAGGGCCAACGCGGCGGCCAGTAGTGACCATGCACGGGTATCGGCGCGCGGCAGGGGTGCGGGCGGCTTGGTCATCGGCTTGGCAGCAGGGCCAGGGCGCGCAGGCACTGATGGCGATGCAGGTCACCATTGGCCGGCCCCAACGGCGGTTGGCCGGGCAGGCGCAGCTGGTAGCGCCGGCCCTCGCGCTCGGCATCGTCCACCCAGCGCGCAAGCCGGGCGATGCGCTGTTCGTAGGGAAGGCTGGGTAACTGCATCCAGTCCAGCAGTAGTTCGGCGCCTTGCGGGCGCTCGTACTCGCGCACCAGCAGTTCGTCGCGTCGCGCAGAGTGTTTCCAGGCAATGCTGCGGCGTGCATCACCTTGCCGGTAGGGGCGCAGTTGCTGCAGTTCTTCGCCCTGTGGGTGCACGCGGGTACGGCTGCTGGTGCTGCCGGCATCAGGCAAGGGCGGGGCGTTGCTTTCCGGGGTGGGGTAGACCAGCAAGGGCGTTTCTGGCCAGAACCATGCCCAGGCGCGCACCAGGCCCAGTGGCTGGGTGGTGTCGATACGGATGCGTGGCAGATCCAGCCAGCCGCGGCGTTCAGTCGGCAGCAGCAGGTCAACCTCGGCCTGCACATCGTGTTCGAGCGTGGCGCGCGTCTGGCTGTCAGCGCACCGTAGCTGCAGACCGCGCCGCGCGCGGTTGTCGGCGCGCAGCAGGGCCAGCCGCAGCCGCAACGTATTGCCCGCCGCCACCGGTTCGGCCGACAGTGCCTGCAACTGCAGGCCGGACAGCTGCAGGTGGGCGTGCACGGTACTGGCCAGGGCGGTGGCTGCCAGCAACAAGGCCAGCAACAGGGCAGGGTTGTTGTTGTAGTTCAGGCCGCCCAGCAGCATTACCGCCAGCAACGCCGCCAGGAACAGGCCGAAGCCAGTGGGCAGGACATAGATGCGGCGTCGGTCAAGGCGCACCGGCAGCGCTTCGGGCTGCCGTGGTCGGGCCAACAACTGCAGCGACCGCCAACGTTGGCGCAACCCCATGGGCTCAGTCCACCGGCACGGAGTGCAGGATGGCGCGGGCCAGTTCCGGGCCGGACGAGGATTCTGCCTCGGCGACCAGGCGGTGGCCGGCCACGGCGACGAACAGTGCCTGTACGTCCTCGGGCACCACATGTTGCCGCCCCAGCAGCAGGGCGTGGGCCTTGGCAGCACGTAGCAGGGCGATGCCGGCGCGCGGCGACAGCCCCACGCGTACGCCAGGGTGCTGGCGGCTGCGGGTAAGCAGGGCCTGCACGTAGTCGATCAGCGCATCGCTGGTGTGGACGCGGGTGACCGCCTCGCGCAGGGCGACCAACTCGCTGTCGGAGAGGCAGGCTGTGGCCTGTGCGATCAAGCTGCGGCGGTCGCTGCCACTGAGCAGCGCACGTTCGGCCTCGGCGTTGGGGTAGCCCAGGGTCAGCCGCAGAAGGAAGCGGTCCAACTGTGAATCGGGCAGTGGGAACGTCCCTGACAGGTCCACCGGGTTCTGCGTGGCGATGACGAAGAACGGGTCGGGCAAGGCGTGGGTGACGCCATCCAGCGTCACCTGCTGCTCGGCCATGGCCTCCAGCAGCGCACTTTGGGTGCGCGGTGGCGCGCGGTTGATCTCGT
>PJUF01000261.1_pt1 | contig 44948 bp, 40 predicted proteins | sample 1512191 | NCBI WGS metagenome assembly PJUF01 (sample SAMN08177673, study PRJNA422409) | Feces metagenome, whole genome shotgun sequencing project. | isolation source: Chicken feces (3) enriched on wood chips | host: Gallus gallus | place: USA: Madison | collected 2015-01-15 | reverse complement strand
CGCGAGCACGAGAAACCAGATCATCACCCCCGCAGCCACCGCCAGCACGAAGAACACGACGAGCAGCGTGCCGCCCACCACTTCGGCTGTGTTCGGCGCCGAGCTGCTGGCAAAATAATAGATCAGCCCCAACATGCCCCCGAGCATGGCAAGCGCCGACGCCATCGACAGGCCATAGCGCCCAAGCCGCGACTGCAATTTTTCGATCGCCCATTGCGGCAGCACGGTCGCGGCCACCGCATGGGTCTGCGCCCGAAAATGCGCATGCGGCTTGCACATGTCGTGGCAGCGCGCATCCAGCGAACAGCAGAGCGAACAGATCGGCGCCGCATAGGCCGGGCACCAGGCCATGTCCTCGGGCTCGAACGGATGCTCGCAGATCGAGCAGGTCAGTGTCGTGCGCTCCTGCCATTGCTTTCGCGGCTTGCGCGCCAGGTAGTACTTGCCCTTCGTCGCCCAGGCGATCGTGGGAGATGCCACGAAGCACACGACCAGCGCGATATAGGGCGCCAGCGCCGCCGCGGTTTCTCCGAAGGCGCCGAAATGCGCCGTCAGTGCCACGGTTGCCGAGATCAGCATCGAGCCCACGCCGACCGGATTGATGTCATAAAGATGCGCGCGTTTGAACTCGATGCCGGGTGGCGCCAGGCCCAGCGGCTTGTTGACGAACAGGTCCGCCGAAATCGAGCATAGCCAGGCCATGGCGATGATGGAAAAGATGCCCAGCGTCTCCTCGAGCAGCCGATAGATGCCCAGTTCCATCAGCAGAAGCGCGATGGCGACATTGAACAGCAGCCACACCACCCGTCCGGGATGGCTGTGGGTGAGGCGCGAAAAGAAATTCGACCAGGCCAGCGACCCGGCATAGGCGTTCATCACATTGATCTTGAGCTGGCTGGTGACGACGAACACCGCCATCAGCATCAAGGCCAGGAATTCGTTGGGGATCATGTAGCCGAAGGCCACGGCATACATATAGCCAGGCTCTGCGGCATGTTCGGGCGCGACCCCCGCCGAGAGTGCGAGGAAGGCCAGGAACGACCCGGCGATCAGCTTCGGCGCCCCGACCACGACCCACCCTGCCCCAGCCAGGAATATGCCCAGCCGGTGCCGCCACTTCGATACCCCTTCCGCCGGCAGGAAGCGCAGGAAGTCCACCTGCTCGCCGATTTGGGTCATCAGCGCCAGGATCACCGCGGAGGCGGCGCCGAACTTGGCCACCTCGAAAGCCGCAATCGTCCCCGCCGCCCCTTCCGGCTGTCCCAGCCCGTTGAAGGCGCGCCAGAGATCGAATTTCTCCCAGTCCATGAAGGCAATGAAGAAGAAGGGAAGAATGTTGAGAACGATCCAGACGGGCTGGGTCAGCAACTGGAACCGGCTGATCATGCGGATGCCGTGGGTCACCAGAGGAATGACCGCGACGGCGGAAATGATATAGCCAATCCAGAGCGGCAGCCCGAAGGCCAGTTGCAGCGCACTCGCCATGATCGAGGCTTCGATGGCGAAGAGGATGAAGGTGAAGCTGGCATAGATCAGCGAGGTGATCGTCGAACCGATATAGCCAAAGCTCGCGCCCCGCGTCAGCAGGTCGACATCCACCCCGTGCCGCGTCGCATAGCGCGAGATCGGCACCCCGACGAGAAGGATGGCGATGGATGCCACGAGAATGGCGATCAGCGCATTGGACGTCCCGTAGCTGAGGGTAATCGCGCCGCCGATGGCTTCGAGTGCGAGGAATGAAATGGCCCCGATTGCCGTTTGTGAGATTCGGTCGTTGGAGAACCGCCGGGCCGACTTGGCGGTAAAGCGCAGCGCATAGTCTTCCAGCGTCTGGTTGGCCACCCAGCGGTTATATTCGCGCCTGATCGGAATGATCCGCTGCCGTGCCATTTCCGCCTAGACCTTAACCATCCCAAGGCAATGCCCAAAAAATCGCCAACGTCTGAATAGCACGATCAGCGTGAAAATCACGCGGTTTTTCAGGGCTTTCGGCCCCGGCGCGGAATCAACTCATGAGGCGGTTACGTCAATCGACGTATAGGGCGAACGTTAAGCTCTGTCCCACTGTGCCCAACGACGCCTCCCTAACGGTGTCTTCGGGGCTCAACAGTCTAGAGGGACAAACAAATGAATCTTTTCAGCGCCAAGCGCGCTCTGCTCGCCGCCGCCATGGTCGGCAGCGTCACCCTGTCGGCCTTCCCGGCCATGGCGCAGGACGACACTATCAAGGTCGGCATCCTGCACTCGCTCTCGGGCACGATGGCCATTTCCGAAACCACGCTCAAGGACACGATGCTGTTCCTGATCGAGCAGCAGAATGCCAAGGGCGGCGTGCTGGGCAAGCAGCTCGAGCCCGTCGTCGTCGACATTGCCTCCGATTGGCCCCTGGCCGCCGAACTGGCACGCCAGCTCATCGAGGTCGATGGCGTCGACGCGGTCTTCGGCTGCTGGACCTCGGTCTGCCGCAAGTCGGTCCTGCCCGTCTTCGAAGAACTCAATTCCCTGCTCTTCTACCCCGTCCAGTACGAGGGTGAAGAATCCCAGCGCAACGTCTTCTATACCGGCGCTTCACCCAACCAGCAGGCCATCCCGGCCGTCGACTATCTGATGAACGAAGAAGGCGTCGAGCGCTGGGTTCTGGCCGGCACCGACTATGTCTATCCGCAGACGACCAACAAGATCCTCGAGCAATACCTGCTCGACAAGGGCGTCGCCAAGGAAGACATCATGATCAACTACACGCCCTTCGGTCATTCCGATTGGCAGACGATCGTCTCCGACATCAAGGCCTTCGGCTCGGAAGGCAAGAAGACCGCCGTGGTCTCGACCATCAATGGCGACGCCAACGTGCCCTTCTATCGCGAACTGGGTAACCAGGGCATCGCCGCTGAAGACATCCCCGTCGTCGCCTTCTCGGTCGGCGAGGAAGAACTTTCGGGCTTCGACACCACGCCGCTCGTGGGCCATCTCGCCGCCTGGAACTACTTCATGTCGGTCGACACACCCGAAAACGAGCAGTTCATTGCCGACTGGCAGGCCTTTATCGGTTCGAAAGACCGCGTCACCAATGACCCGATGGAAGCCCACATGATCGGCTTCAACCTCTGGGTCAAGGCCGTGGAAGCTGCCGGCACCACCGATGCCGACGCCGTCATCGACTCGATCGTCGGCCTCGAAACCCCGAACCTGACCGGCGGCATCGCCACCATGCTCCCCAACCACCACATCACCAAGCCGGTGCTGATCGGTGAAATCCAGGACGACGGCCAGTTCTTCGTGGTCTGGGAAACCGAAGACCTCGTGCCGGGCGACGCCTGGTCCGACTACCTGCCGGAATCCAAGATGCTCGAGGCCGATTGGACCGCCCCGATCAACTGCGGCAACTACAATACCGAAACCAAGACCTGCGGCGCCGCCGCGCAGTAAGGCGCCAACTACCAACCACCTCCCCCTGCGACCAGGGGGAGGAGCTGGACCGGTGGCCGACGTCAGGCTTCATCCCAGGCACAAATCTACCCCTCCCCCTCCTTAGGGGGAGGCTGGGTGGAGGTCTTCCGAACCCCACCATTTTCCCAGCCTCTCGAAGGACTTACCACACCATGCTGAATCTCCGTCCCATCCGCCTGGTGCTGGCCCTTATCTGCCTCCTCCTCGTCCCTGCCGCCCACGCCCAGGACACAGCCACCGACATCCCCTCGGCCATCACCGCCCTCGGCCAGGCCAATCTGCGCGAGCTGACCCAGCTCGTCTCCGACCTCGCGGCAACTGGCGGTCCATCCGTCGTGCCCGCCCTGACGGCCCTTGGCGCTGGCAATCTTTACCTCGAGGAAACCTCCGGCACGGTCCTCATCGGCCGCGGCTCTTCCTATGCCGACCCAATCTCTGGCGATCCCGTCGAACTGGGCGCCGATGCCGACCTCTCCAAGATTCGCGTCAACAACAGCCTCCGCCGCGATATCGCCGCCGCCCTCGCCGGCATGACGCTGATGAGCGACAATCCGGCGACGCGCCTCACCGCCGCCAACGGCTTCCTCGCCAATCCCGACCCCGCCAATATTCCCCTGCTGGACGAAGCCATCGCGGCCGAGACCGATGCCAATGTGCTCAAGGCCATGCAGGCTGCCCGTGCGGTCACCATCCTGCGCGATGACGAAGCCAGCATCGAGGACAAGCGCGCTGCCGTCCCCATCGTCGCGTCGAGCGCCGGGCGTAACGCCATGACCATCCTCAATGCCGCTCTCGCTGGCGCTCCCGACGAGCTCAAGCCCGCCATCCAGTCCGCGATCGGTGGCCTCGAACAGGAACGCGCCATCTGGGGCGCCCTGCAGAATGTCTGGTTCGGCGTGTCGCTCGGCTCGGGGCTTCTGCTCGCTGCTATTGGTCTTGCCATAACCTTCGGCGTCATGGGCGTCATCAACATGGCCCATGGCGAAATGGTCATGCTCGGCGCCTACACCACCTTTATGGTCCAGCTCACTATCCGCCAGAATTTCCCAGGCCTGCTCGACCATTCCCTGCTGATCGCCTTGCCCTGCGCCTTCCTCGTCACCGGCGCCATCGGCGTCGGCATCGAGCGCGGCATCATCCGCTGGCTTTACGGCCGGCCGCTCGAAACGCTGCTAGCCACGTGGGGTCTGTCGCTCATCCTGCAGCAGACCGTCCGCTCGATCTTCGGCCCCACCAACCAGATGGTCATTGCCCCCACCTGGATGGCCGGCTCCACCGAATTCTACGGCCTCTCCATCACCTATGGCCGGTTCTGGATCGTCATCTTCGCGCTCATCGTCTTCTTCATGCTGCTGCTGATCCTCAACCGCACCCCGCTGGGCCTGCAGATGCGCGCCGTCACCCAGAACCGCCGCATGGCCTCGGCCATGGGCATCCGCACCCCCTTCGTCGATGCCATGACCTTTGGCCTTGGCTCCGGCATTGCCGGCCTTGCAGGCGTCGCGCTTACCCAGATCGACAACATCTCCCCCAACCTCGGGCAGAACTACATCATCGACAGCTTCATGGTCGTCGTCTTCGGCGGCGTCGGCAATCTCTGGGGCACGCTGGTCGGTGCCCTCACCCTTGGGGTCGCCAACAAGTTCCTCGAACCCTATGCCGGCGCGGTCCTTGGCAAGATCCTCATCCTCGTCCTCATCATCCTCTTCATCCAGCGTCGCCCCCGCGGTCTCTTCGCCCTCAAGGGCCGGGCGGTGGAGCAATGAGGCCAGCTCTGTCCCATACACATGGAGGCGAGGCCCCTGCGTCCCCTCGCCCCTCAGGGGAGAGGGTCAGGGTGAGGGGTAAAGGCCTCTCAGGAAACCTGAATACTGAGCCCCTCATCTGGCGCTTCGCGCCACCTTCTCCCCTCAAGGCAGAAGGGAGACTATGTCTCCGGAGTACAAAAGCATGCTGACCCAAGCCCTGTTCCGCGCGCTCGACAAGAAGGCCATCTGGGTCATCGGCATCTTTCTCGCCGTAGCCGTCCTCGTCCCCATGGCGAACCTGCTGATCCCGCCGGGCCAGTTCGGCCATGTCCCCACCTACATGGTCTCGTTGCTCGGCAAGTATCTGGCCTACGCCATCCTGGCGCTCGCGCTCGACCTCGTCTGGGGCTATTGCGGCATCCTTTCGCTCGGCCACGGTGCCTTCTTCGCGCTCGGCGGCTATGCCATGGGCATGTATCTCATGCGCCAGATCGGCTCGCGCGGCGTCTACGGCAATCCGACCCTTCCCGACTTCATGGTTTTCCTCAACTGGAAGGAACTGCCCTGGTACTGGCTCGGCTTCGACAACTTCTGGTTCGCCATGGCCATGGTTTTGTTCATCCCGGGGGTCCTGGCCTTCGTTTTCGGCTTCTTCGCCTTCCGCAGCCGCGTCACCGGCGTCTATCTCTCCATCATCACCCAGGCCATGACCTTCGCCCTTTTGCTGGCTTTTTTCCGCAATGACATGGGTTTCGGCGGCAATAATGGCCTCACCGATTTCAAGGACATTCTCGGCGCCCCAGTCCAGGCCCAGACCACCCGCGCCACCCTCTTCGCCGCCACCGCCATCGCCCTGGCCCTCTCGGTTCTCGTCTGCTCGATGATCGTCAATTCCAAGCTCGGCAAGGTCATGGTCGCCGTGCGTGATGCCGAAAGCCGTACGAGGTTCCTCGGCTACCGCGTTGAATATGTGAAACTCTTTGCCTTCACCGTGTCGGCTGTCATGGCCGGCATAGCCGGCGCGCTCTACGTGCCACAGGTGGGCATCATCAACCCGTCCGAGTTCGATCCGGCCAATTCCATCGAGGTCGTCATCTGGACCGCCGTCGGTGGTCGCGGCACCCTGATCGGCCCCATCATCGGCGCCATCGTCGTCAACCTCGGCAAGTCCTGGTTCACCACCACCCTCCCAGAATTCTGGCTCTTCGCGCTCGGCGCCCTCTTCATCTTCACCACGCTTTTCCTGCCCAAGGGTATCGTCGGGCTCTGGAGCCAGTTCATGCGCAAGCACCGGACCAGCCCCGCCCAGCCGGCGTCACCCACGCCTCCACAATCTGCCGATATCGAACGCGGAGAAGACCCTGCCACCTTCGATGGCGCCCAACCCAAGCCGGCGGAGTAAGCACGATGAGCAAAGCCAGCGACACAATGCTCTATCTCGACGGCGTCTCTGTCGCCTTCGACGGCTTCAAGGCCATCAACAACCTCTCGATCATCGTCAGGCCGGCCGAAATGCTCGCGATCATCGGTCCCAATGGCGCCGGCAAGACCACGATGATGGACATCATCACCGGCAAGACCAGCCCCGACGCCGGCGAAGTCCTCTTCGACGGGCGGACCGACCTCACCAAGCTCGACGAGGCCGCCATCGCCAATTTCGGCATCGGCCGCAAATTCCAGAAACCCACGGTCTTTGAGAGTCACACCGTCTGGGACAATCTCGAAATGGCACTGAAAAAGCCGCGCCATATCTTCTCTGCGCTCTTCTACACGCCCAGCGACGCGGACATCGCCCGCATCACAGAAATCCTCGAAACCGTGCGCCTTATCGCCCGCCAGGACGAGCTGGCCGCCAATCTCAGCCACGGGCAAAAGCAGTGGCTCGAGATCGGCATGCTGCTCGCCCAGGACCCCAAGCTTCTCCTCGTCGATGAGCCCGTGGCCGGCATGACCGACAGCGAAACCGAGGAAACGGCCAAACTGCTGCGCGAAATCGCCTCGACCCGCTCCGTCGTCGTCGTCGAACACGACATGAGCTTCGTGCGCGACCTCGGTTCCCGCGTCGTCTGCCTGGCCGAGGGAGCGGTTCTTGCAGAAGGAACGCTGGACCAGGTCAGCGCCAATCCCGTCGTCATTGAACGCTATCTGGGCCGATAATCATGAGCACTGCACTCGCCATCGACGCCATTGACCTGCATTACGGCGCCGCCCAGGCGCTCAAGGGCATTTCCATCACCTGTCAGCCAGGCCGGATCACCGCGGTCTTGGGTCGAAACGGCGTCGGCAAATCCTCTACTCTCCGTGCCATTACCGGTATCAACCATGTCTCCGCAGGCAGCATCGCCTTCGGAGAAGAAACGCTGAAGCGCGCGCCACCCTACAAGCGGGCGCGCATGGGTATCGGCTATGTGCCGCAGGGCCGCGAAATCTTTCCGCTGCTGACGGTAAAGGAAAACCTCGAAACCGGTTATGCCGGTCTGCCGCGTGGCGAACGCAACATTCCCGATTACATCTTCGAGCTGTTCCCCGTGCTCAAGTCCATGCTCGGGCGGCGGGGCGGCGATCTCTCCGGTGGTCAGCAGCAGCAGCTTGCCATCGGCCGCGCTCTAGTCACCCGACCCAAAGTGCTGGTTCTTGATGAGCCTACCGAAGGCATCCAGCCCTCGATTATCAAGGACATCGGCCGAGCGCTGCAATTTCTGCGGGACGAGAAGGGTATGACCATCCTGTTGGTCGAGCAGTTTCTCGATTTCTGCCGGGAAATCGCTGACGATATTTATGTCATGGACCGGGGCGAAATTATGCATTCCGGCCCAGCCAGCGATCTCGACCTGCCCGACGTTCGCCGACATCTCATGGTTTAAAACAAAAAGCGCCCGGCAATGCCGGGCGCCTGTCACGATGGGTGACTACTGGTTACATTGCTGCAAGCCAGCCGCCAGCCTGACAGTCTTCGATGGTCACGGTGCTCAGATCGAGCGAAGCAGCTGCGCTGTCACCGGGAGAATCGATGCCACTGGACCGCTCGTCATCTGCCGAGCTGCCTTCAGGGGCGTCGGAGACGCCGTCATCTTCTTCCTGGCCGCTGGTGCTCAGGGTGTCATCGGACACACCCGACTGGAGTTCTTCGCAATAGGCAGCCACAGCAGCTTCATCGGCGGGGGCGACAGTCAGCGTGCCGATGGTACGATCCTGTGCAAGAGCGGGACCGGCAACCAGACCAGCTGCAAGGGCGACGACGGTGAGGGCAGATTTGATGGTCATTGTAATAACCTCTGTAAAATCATCTCTTGAAAGAGCGTTTGCTCATCTACAAAACGACGACATCGCAGGATCGTTGCAGTGATTTTCGCCCAAGATGAAATTTTGCTTACCTCTCGATTGCAAAGGGCACGAGGTATAGGCCGCATTGTTACCAAGCAGCGCGATGGCCGGACGCGCCTCGATACGCTGTTCCAGGAGGGATGCGGCAAGATCCGGCTGCCCAATACGCATTCGAGCGCTCTTGAAGCGGTCATCATCAACACGGCGGGCGGCATCACCGGTGGCGATCGCCTTGACTGGTCCGCTGATGTCGCCTCCGGCGGCCATCTTGTGCTTACCACCCAGGCCTGTGAACGCAGCTACCGTTCGACGGGCGACTACGCTCATGTGCATGCCCACCTCCGCGTCGGCAAAGGCGCGCATCTCGACTGGCTGCCCCAGGAGACGATTCTCTTCGCAGCAAGCAAGCTCGACCGCACCCTCGAAGCCGATCTCGAGGATGGCGCCACTCTGACTGCGATCGAATCCGTGCTGCTCGGACGCGACGCCATGGGTGAGGACGCCGCCGACGCTCTGTTGCGCGATAACTGGCGCGTCCGTCGCAATGGCAAGCTCCTCCATGCCGAAGCCACCCGGCTCGATGCAGACCCGGCCGAGCGCAATAGCCTTTCGCTGCTGTCCGGCAACCGCGCCTTCGCCACCGTGCTGCACGTCGCGGCAACCGAAGCGCGTGCCTCCAGCCTCTGCAATGCTCTTCGCACCATCCTGCCCGCCCACCAGCAAATTGCCGCGAGTGCCAATGGTGCACGTCTTGTCATACGTGCCATGGCGCCAACCGGGCTTGCCTTGCGCCGCCTTATCGTTCCAGTTTTGCTGCAACTGACCGGTGCCGGCACCCTGCCGCGCCTGTGGCACCTCTAATCCGCGCCCACGAGAGACAGACGCCCATGAACCTGACACCCCGCGAAAAAGACAAGCTGCTGATCTCGATGGCCGCCATGGTGGCGCGCCGCCGGCTCGAACGCGGCGTCAAGCTCAACCATCCCGAGGCTATCGCGCTCATCACCGACTTCGTGGTCGAAGGCGCCCGTGACGGACGCGCGGTTTCCGAACTCATGGAAGCCGGTGCTCATGTCATCACCCGCGCCCAGGTCATGGAGGGCGTGGCCGAAATGATCCACGACGTTCAGGTCGAAGCCACCTTCCCCGACGGCACCAAACTCGTCACCGTCCACCAGCCGATCCGCTAAAGAGGACCTCCCATGCTCAAGCGCAGCCTGATCACCCTGGCCATCTCCCTGGCCGCCACCCTGCCTGCCTTCGCCCATCTCGATCCGGCGGAGCATGGCTCCTTTGCCGCCGGCTTCAGCCATCCCCTGTTTGGCCTCGATCATATCCTGGCAATGGTCGCTGTCGGCCTCTGGGCCGCGCAACAGGGCGGCCGCGCCATCTGGTTGGTGCCCGCTGCTTTCGTCGGCACTATGGCAATTGGCTTCGCCTTAGCCATCGCCGGCATGCCGCTGCCCTTCGTCGAGCCGGTTATCCTTGCCTCTGTCATCTTCATCGGGATCGCCATCGCTCTGGCCATGCCTGTCCCCACCCCGGCAGTTGCAGCCATGGTCGGTTTCTTCGCCTTCTTTCACGGTCATGCCCATGGCGGCGAACTGGGCGACGCCGGTGCCTGGCAATTCGCCATCGGCTTCATCCTCGCCACCGGCGTCCTGCACGCGACCGGTATTGCGGCCGGTCTGTCGCTTGCGCGATTCAGCGGCAAGATGGTGACCCGGATCGCCGGTGCCCTCACGGCCATCGGCGGCGTCTGGCTGGCGATCGGCGGTTGAGGAGGAAAACCATGATTCCCGGAGAAGTCATCCCCGCCAGCGGCGACATCGAACTTAATGCCGGTGCCACCCAGATCGTCATCGAAGTGGCCAATACCGGCGATCGCCCCATCCAGGTCGGCTCGCATTACCATTTCTTCGAGACCAATGCCGGCCTTCGCTTCGATCGCGAGCGCACGCGCGGCATGCGCCTCGACATCGCCGCAGGTACCGCAGTGCGCTTCGAGCCTGGTCAGTCGCGTGAAGTCCGGCTGGTTCCGATATCTGGCGAGCGACGCATCTACGGCTTCCGCCAGCAGATCATGGGCGCGCTCTGATCAAGCCGGGCATCTGTGTCGTTCCGCGGCCGAAGGGCGTGTGCGGAACGACACAAGTATTTGGAAAGCCGAAGCAACTTCTCTCGATCTGGTGGCGTGGCGCGCCAATCTGCTCTATGCAGCGGGTTCATGCATGAGGGGCCGTTGCCGATGACCAGGGAAGAAGAACTCAAGCAGCGCCTTGCAATCGTGCTCCAGGACCTGCGCGATGGCGCGGTGCGGGACCCGGAAGCCATGGCCCTGGTGGGCTCCCTCGCCTCCGATCTGGCCGACAAGCTCGACCAGCAGAGCTGGACCGGCTCCAAGCGGGTGATGACGGCCGCGGCCTATGACGCTTTGCTCGAATCCTTCCAGAAGCGCGGCAACGACTACTACAAGAGCGGTCGCACCAAGCACGCTTACGCCATCCAGGTTCTTGGCCTGTCGCTCGTCTCCGCGAGCCAGCGCCAGGATGGAGATATAGCTGCCGGCGAGAAGCTGATCGACGAGGTCATCGACCGCGCCACCGCGCTCTACCGCAGGGGCCGCGCGAACAACTGACGCCACCTTCGGGGAGGGCCTTGCCAGCACCCGCCGCGCAGTCCAAAGTCGGCGCTGGGAAGCCTATGTCTCCGGGCACTTACGGGACACCAAATGCCAGCACGGATTTCGCGCGCCACCTATGCCGATATGTACGGCCCGACCACCGGTGACCGTGTCCGCCTTGCCGATACCGAACTCTTCATCGAGGTGGAGCGCGACTTCACCACCTATGGCGAAGAGGTCAAGTTTGGCGGCGGCAAGGTCATTCGCGACGGCATGGGGCAGTCCCAGCGCACCCGCGCCGAGGGTGCGGTCGACACCGTCATCACCAATGCGCTGATCGTAGACCACACCGGCATCTACAAGGCCGACATCGGTTTGAAGAACGGCCTCATCGCAGCCATCGGCAAGGCCGGCAATCCCGATACCCAGCCTGGCGTCGACATCATCATCGGCCCCTCCACCGAAGCCATTGCCGGCGAAGGCAAGATCGTCACGGCCGGCGGCATGGACGCCCACATTCACTTCATCTGCCCCCAGCAGATCGAAGAGGCGCTGATGAGCGGCGTGACCACCATGCTCGGCGGCGGTTCGGGGCCCGCCCATGGCACGCTGGCCACCACCTGCACCGGCGCCTGGCATATCGAGCGGATGATCGAGAGCTTCGACGCCTTTCCGATGAACCTCGCCCTTGCCGGCAAGGGCAATGCTGCCGTTGCCGCCCCGCTCGAGGAAATGATTCTCTCCGGTGCATCCTGCCTCAAACTGCATGAGGACTGGGGCACCACCCCCGCCGCCATCGACAACTGCCTTTCGGTGGCCGACGCCTACGACGTGCAGGTGATGATACACACCGACACCCTAAACGAGAGCGGCTTCGTCGAGGACACGGTGGGCGCCTTCAAGGGCCGCACAATCCATGCCTTCCATACCGAAGGCGCCGGCGGCGGCCACGCCCCCGACATTCTCAAGGTCGCCGGGCTTCCCAACGTCATCCCCTCATCCACCAATCCGACCCGCCCATACACGATCAATACCATCGCCGAGCATCTCGACATGCTCATGGTCTGCCACCACCTCGACCAGTCGATACCCGAAGACGTCGCCTTCGCCGAAAGCCGCATCCGCAAGGAGACCATTGCGGCCGAGGACATCCTCCACGACATGGGCGCCCTCTCAGTCATCTCCTCCGACAGCCAGGCCATGGGTCGCGTCGGCGAAGTGCTGATCCGCACCTGGCAGACCGCCGACAAGATGAAGCGCCAGCGGGGTCGTCTTACCGAGGAAACCGGCGACAACGACAATTTCCGTGTCCGTCGCTACATCGCCAAATACACCATCAATCCGGCCATCGCCCATGGCATGAGCCAGCACATCGGCTCGGTCGAAGTGGGCAAGCGCGCCGACCTCGTCATCTGGAATCCGGCCTTTTTCGGCGTGAAACCGGAAATGGTGCTGCTGGGTGGCTCGATCGCTGCTGCCCCCATGGGCGACCCCAATGCCTCCATCCCCACGCCCCAGCCCATGCATTACCGGCCCATGTTCGGTGCCTATGGCAAGCTGGTAAGCCGCTCCTCGGTCGTATTCATTTCCCAGGCGGCCCACGATGCGGGCCTGCGCGCCCGTCTCGGCGTCGACAAGCAGCTTCTGCCCGTTTCCAACACCCGTTCGGGCATCGGCAAGGCGGCCATGAAGCTCAACACCGCCACTCCCACCATCGACGTGCACCCCGAAACCTACGAAGTACGCGCCGACGGCGAACTGCTCACCTGCGAGCCGGCCACCGTTTTGCCCATGGCGCAGCGGTACTTCCTCTTCTGATGGCGCGCCGGGATCGGTCCAAGGACGGTTTTCCTCAAGATCCGGTTCTGGCCCTGCGGGCGAGAGAATTGCTTGCCGACGTTAGACAATTGGTCGCCGCAGAGCGCTGGAAGGATGCTGCTCCGCGCAGCGCCGCGCTGGTGCAGATGGCCCCCAAGCTCGCCGAGGCCCATGAACTCATGGGCATCGTTGCCATGCGCACCGGTGCGTCGAAAATTGCCGAAGCCTGCTTCGAGCGCGCCGTCACCATCGGTCCGGCATCGGCCTCGCGCCTCCTCAATTGGGGCAAAGCGCTTGCGGCCCTGCATGACCCGGTAGCGGCCGAACGCGTGCTGCATCGGGCCCTCTTGATCCGCCCGGATGACCCCGACATCCTCATGGAACTGGCCGAAGCCCAGCTTCACCAGCACCGCGATGCGGATGCCCTCAAGACCCTCCGCCGCGTCCTGCGCAGGCAGCCGGACCATCGCCTGGCCAACCACCTCGCCTCGGCGCTGACGCAGGCAGGCGCACCCGACCGCGACTATGTACGCAATCTGTTCGAGAGCTATGCCGGCATCTTCGACCAGCACCTGACCCAGACCTTGGCCTACCGCGTCCCCGAAGCGCTCGCCGACATGATTGGCGCCACCACCATACCGGCAGGACCAGCCCTCGATCTGGGATGCGGGACGGGTCTCGTGGCAGAGGCTCTCGCACCGTCGGGCCGGATCATCGATGGCATCGATCTGGCCGCGGCCATGGTCGAGCAAGCCCGCTCGCGCAGCCTCTACCGGCATCTCGCCGTCGGCGATTGCACGGAGCTCCTGAATCAGGACCCCACCTTTTCAGGACCTTACAGCCTCATCTGCGCGGCCGACGTGTTCATCTATATCGGTGCGCTGGAGCCTCTGTTCCAGGCAATGACCCCACGTCTCGCCACCGGCGGCGTCATCGCCTTTTCTATCGAAACGGCCGATCACGACGAGATCGAGATTCGCGCCAGCGGCCGCTTCGCCCATGCCCCCGCCTATATCGAAAATCTGATGCGCCAGTCAGGCCTCCATCTCCTCGCCCAGCAGCCGCACACCATCCGGCAGGAGCAGGAACGCCCGATTGCCGGACAGCTTTACCTGATTCAGGCAGCCCAATCTTGAACACGGGTCTATCCGCCCGGGGCCAAGGCTTGCCAGATCGACTAATCGCCACGATTGTCTGTCTTGATGACCCTGGGCCTGGCCACCAATTGACCGAAGGAGTTTTCATGACCCCGACCCGCCTCTGCGCCGCCGCTGCTCTTCTCCTTGGCATGTCCACCGCTGTCATGGCACAGGACGAGGCCCCGGCATCGTCCACCCCGCCCGCAACTGCGACTGCACCCACGGTCTCTACCGGTCTCACCCTGACTTTGGAGAGCAACGGCGATATCGAGCGCCGTACCGTCGTCTATCAATGCGACGACGAACAGGTCTTGACCGTCCAATACGTCAATGCGGCCCCCAATTTCCTTGCGGTAGTCCCTGTCGACGGGCAGTCGCTTGTCTTCGCCACAACCATCTCGGCATCCGGCGCGCGCTACGTCGCCGGTCCCTTTGAATGGTGGAGCCACCAGGGCGAGGCGACGTTGCGCGACCTGATGCAGGATGAGGACGCCGCCCCGCTCGCCACCTGCACCGAAGCCAGCAACACCCCCTGACCCCCCCAGATAAGCTTGCCTATTTATCCATGCGTCGCGCCACTGCCCATCTTCCCGCCGATCACGGTCGGGGTCCTGTCATCGATACCGTCACCCTCGCCCATGACGAGCGCAGACTCCGCCGCAAGCTGCTGACCGGCGCGGGCGGCACCGAGGTGATGGTGGATTTTCCCGCCACCATCACCCTCGACCACAATGGCGCGCTTGAACTGGACAATGGCGAGCTCATGGCCGTGCTGGCTGCCGAGGAATTGCTCTACGAAATTCGCGGCCGCGACGCAGGACACCTGCTGCGCCTCGCCTGGCATATCGGCAATCGCCACACGCCAGCCCAGCTTGAGCCGGCGCGCATACTCATCAAGCGCGATCATGTGCTCAAGACCATGCTCGAGGGCCTTGGCGCCACCGTGACCAATGTCAGCGAACCGTTCTTTGCCGAACATGGGGCCTACCACAGCCACGCCCATGCCGACCCTGGCCACGCCCTGCTGAACCGCAAATGAGCGCCGACCTGCAAAAACTGCTGACCTGGCTTTCTCCCGCCTTCCCGGTTGGCGCGTTCGCATGGTCTGCCGGTCTCGAAACAGCCATTGTCGCCGGTACGGTCACCGATCGCGCCACCACGCAGGACTGGATTGCCGGCACGCTCGGCCATGGCGGCCTTCGTAATGATGCCATCCTGCTCGCACACGCCCATGCCGCCCATGCCGATGCAAAAGCACTCGCCGGCCTGGCCGACCTTTGCCTCGCGCTGACCCCGGCCCGCGAGCGCCATGCCGAGACCGTCCTCACCGGCAATGCCTTCGTATTGGCCTCAGCTGCGTGGCCAAGCGAGCAGCAGGCTACCTTGCCCAGGCCCTGCCCCTATCCGATAGCCATCGGTGCACTGGCCGGCACCCACGGCATTGATCGCCGCGACACGCTCATTGCCTTCCTCACCGCCACCGTGCACGCACAGGTGTCGGTAGCGGTTCGCCTCGTGCCCATCGGTCAGAACGATGGCCTTGCCATCATGGCCGCGCTGGAGCCCCAGATTGCCGAACAGGCCGATCTGTGCCGCAATGCCGCACTGGACGATATTGGCAGCGTGGCCTATGGCGCCGATATTGCGCAAATGCAGCACGAAACGCTGCCCACCAGGATTTTCCGCTCATGAACATGTTCCTTTCCTCCTTCATGTTCATCGCGCTCTTCGCCATCTCCATCGCCCACATCCTCTGGGGCTTTGGCCGCACCTGGCCCATCCGCAACGAGAAGCTTCTCGCCCAGACCGTGGTCGGCACACCTGGCGTCGAGCGGGTGCCACGCTTGCCCTCGCTGGCAGTCGGCATTTTCGCCATCGCCGCTGGCATCTTCACCCTCGCACTGGCCGATCATGACAGCGGCGGCGCGCTCATGGACATTGCCGGCATCGGGTTGGCGCTGCTGTTCATGGCCCGCGGCATTGTCGGCTATACGGCCTGGTGGGCCGGACAGACGCCCGAGCCAAGCTTTCGCTTCAACGACCGCCGGGTCTATTCTCCGCTCTGCCTGTTTCTTGGCGTGGGTTACCTCGTCCTCGTCCTTTTGCGTCATCTCTAGATCGGAGCCGTCATGTCAAAGAGCCTAAACGGACCCCTGCGCATCGGCATCGGCGGGCCGGTAGGCTCGGGCAAGACGACCCTGTGTGAAATGCTGCTCAAGGCCATGCGTGACCGCTATTCCATGGCCGTGGTCACTAACGACATCTATACCCAGGAAGACGCGCTGATCCTTTCGCGGGTCCAGGCCATCTCGGAGGATCGGATCGTCGGCGTCGAAACCGGCGGCTGTCCGCACACCGCCATCCGCGAGGACGCATCACTCAACCTGGCCGCTATCGATGGCCTCAACCAGAAGTTCCCCGATCTCGACATCATCCTGATCGAAAGCGGCGGCGACAACCTCGCGGCCACCTTCTCCCCCGATCTGGCCGACCTCACCATCTACGTGATCTCGGTGGCGCAGGGCGAAAAGGTGCCGCGCAAGGGTGGGCCGGCAATCTCTCGTTCCGACCTTCTCGTCATCACCCATACCGACCTGGCGCCTTATGTCGGCGCTAGCCTCGAGGTCATGGAAAGCGACACGCAGAAAGTACGCGAAGGCCGCCCATACGTCTTCACCGACCTCCTCCGTCGCGAAAGCCTCGACCAGATCATCGGCTTTATTGAAAAGCATGGTGGCTTCGCCGCGCAGGCAGCCGAATAGCCTTGGCCGGTACCCCGCCCTACCTGCGGATGCGCAAGCGTCTCGACGGGCCCCTGCCGCCGCCCGCATGGCCCCAGGGCATGCACCCGGCAACGCTCGACGTGATCGACCCGCGCGCGGCCCATCAGGTCCTGGCCACGGCCCTGCCCACCGAGCCGTTCGATACGTGGTATCGAGACCTCGTAAACGACAGCGAATACGACCCCGCGCTTTGCATCGCCGCAGTCGACGCGAACGGAGCCGTGGCCGGCATCATCCAGTGTTGGACCAGTGCCTTCGTCAAGGACCTTGCCGTCGCCCAGCCCTATCGCGGCCGCGGCGTGGGCACGGCGCTGATGCACCATGCCTTTCAGATTTTTGACGGGCGCGGCGCTTCGCATGTCGACCTGAAGGTCGTGGCGGATAACCAGTCCGCCCGCCGCCTCTATGTCCGGCTCGGCATGGTCGAGGTCGCTGACTGACAGGTCACGCGAAGCGCATGCCCGTAAGCTCCTCAGATACTTCCCAGAGCCGCCGCGCGGCATCCACGTCGAGCGCCTGTGACGGGATTCTAGCTGGCGCCGGATAGCCCCGCGTTTCCGACAAGCCGTCCGGGCCATAATAGGCGCCGCCGCGCGCCTGCGGCGACGTCGCGGCAAAAAGCGTCGGCAAGGCGCCTTGCGCGGCCGGCTGGAACAGGAACCACAGATAGGTCCGCGCCAGGCCCTGTACACTCATTTTCCCAGGCGCATTGTGCAGCAGGTCGGTGCGCGACACGCCCGGATGCGCGCCAATGCTGGTAATGCCCCAGCCCTCTGCCTCGCTGCGCCGTTGCAATTCCAGCGCGAACATCAGGCAGGCGATCTTTGACTGCCCATAAGCCGCCATCGGCACATAGTCGGCCCTGAACTGAATATCGGCGAAATTGAGCTGCCCGCTCCGCGCCGCAACGCTCGAAAGGCTGATGACCCGCGCCTTGCCCGCCTTTCGCAACAAGGGCATCAATCCGGCGGTCAAGGCGAAATGACCCAGATAATTGGTCCCCATCTGCAGCTCGAAACCATCTTCCGTTTCCTGCCGCTGCGGCGGCACCATCACCCCGGCATTGTTGATGAGAATATCGACCTTGTCGCGCTGCGCGGCCATCCGTGCACAGAACGCCCGAACCGAATTTAGGCTTGCCAGGTCGAGCTGCTCGAAGGACACTCGCGCCGAAGGCACGGCCGTTTTGATCTGCCGTAGCGCGTCGGCGCCTTTCGCTTCATTGCGCCCCGCCAGGATCACATCCGCCCCCGCCCGGGCCAGCGCCAGTGCGTCCTCATACCCCAGCCCACCGGTGCCGGTCACAACCGCCACCTTTCCATTCTGTGGCGGAATATCCACTGCGGTCCACTTGCTCATCGCGCGCCCTTTCCTTAAATCTGCACTCGGTGCAGAATTCAAATATTGCACTCAGTGCAAAATTACAAGGGGCGATCGTGTCCGGTCCCGATGGCATGGGTTTACGCGAGAAAAAACGCCAGGAGACGCTCAAGCGCATTGCCGCCACTGCGATGAAGCTCTTCGCCCGCGACGGCTACGAAGCCACCACGCTCGACGCCATCGCCGCCGAGGCCGGCATTTCGCGCCGGACCTTTTTTCATTATTTCAAGTCCAAGGACGACATCCTGCTGTCCCAGCAGGCCGGGATCGGCGAGCAGCTGATTGCAGCCATTGACGCCGAGCCGGACGCCGGCACGCCATTCCAGACTGTGCGCAGCGCCATGCGCCGCATAGCCGCCGGTTATCCGCTCAACGAGTTGATCGTGATCGACCGGATGATGATGTCGATCGAGGCCGTGCAGCAGCGCAAGCAGGCCAGCTATATCAGGGACGAGGGGCTCGTCTTCGATGCCTTGGCGCGCCGATGGCCCGAGGCCGACCGCATGAGCCTGCGTATCGTCGCACAGCTCTCGATCGGCCTCACGCGCCTGTCGCTGGACGCCTGGCGCGGCGATGGCGGCAGGCGTCCTATCGTGGATTATCTCGACACGGTGCTCAAAACACTCGATGCCGAACTTGGCAGACCCTAACCCGCCATCGGCCGGACCAGGGCAACGACCGAGCGCGGCGCAAGGGTCGCCGTGCCCTCGGTGATCGCCACCTCGATGCCGGGATCGGACTGGATGCCGACGGCCCAGTCGCCTTCCGGCAGGTGTGCGACGACGGGCTCGATCCGGCGGTTGAACCAGACGATCACTTCGTCGTCTTTCTGCCGCAGGCGCATGCCGAGAACCGAGGCGCCGCTGTCGCTCCAGTCGCCTTCGTTCATTTCCCGACCGTCGGGATGCAGCCACTCGACATCGCGCACCCCGTTCCGGTCCTGGCCGCTGAGCCAGTGATCGTGGGTAATCGCCGGATGCGTCTTGCGGAACGCATTGAGCGCGCTCACGAAGTCCACCAGCGTCCCGTCGGCACCTTCCCAGTCAACCCAGGTGATCTCGTTGTCCTGGGCGTAGGCATTGTTGTTGCCCTGCTGGGTCCGATACATCTCGTCGCCCTGCTGGATCAGCGGGGTCCCGCGCGACAGAAACAGCGTCGCCAGCATGGCCCGCACATCCCGCTTGCGCGCAGCCAGGATATTCTCGTCGTCGGTTTCGCCTTCGACGCCGCAGTTCCAGGACTGGTTGTTGTTATGCCCGTCCTTGTTGTCCTCGCCATTCGCCTCGTTGTGCTTGTCGTGGTAGCTGACGAGATCGCGCAGCGTGAACCCGTCATGAACCGCCAGCATGTTGACGCCATGATGCGGCTTGCGCCCTGCGAAATCGAACAGTTCCGCCGAGCCCGACACCTTGCCGGCAAGCGCACCGATCTTGGCCGGCTCGCCCTTCCAGAAGGCGCGGATTTCGTCGCGATAGGTGTCGTTGTGCTCCTGGAATTCCTGGCCGAACTTACCCACGGCATAGCCACCCGGACCTGGATCCCATGGTTCGGCCACGAGGATCACCTTGCTCAGCACCGGATCGGCCTTGATCTTTTTGAGCATTTCCGCTTCTGGGTTGAAGCCCGGATCGCGGCCCAGCACGGTCGCCAGGTCAAAGCGGAATCCGGCCACGCCCAGTTCCTCGACATAGTAGCGCAGGCTGTCGATCACCAGCCGCTGCACGGCCGGATGGTCGCAACGCAGCGTATTGCCGGTGCCGGTGTCGTTGACGAGATACTTCTTCCCGTCCACCTCCACCCAGCGATAATAGGTCTGCGGGTCGAGCCCCATCATCGAGAGTATCGGCCCCTGCTGGTCGCCTTCGCCGGTATGATTGTAGACCACGTCGAGAATGACGTTGATGCCTGCCTTGCGGTAGGCGTCAGTCATCACCCGCAATTCCTGCGGCCCGCGCGGCACCAACCGCGGGTCGACCGCGAAATAGGCTACGGGATTATAGCCCCAGGCATTGGTAAGCCCCAAAGACGGTAGGTGCCCCTCATCGATCCAGGCTGCCGTTGGCATCAACTGAACCGTATCGACCCCGATATACTTGAAATGGTCGATCACCCGCTTGGTCGTCAGCGCCGCCACGGTGCCCCGCAGCGGTCCCTGCACGCTGGGATGGCGCATGGTGAAGCCGCGCACGTTGAGCTCATAGAAAAGCCCCGGCGTCTTCTTGCGGCGTGGCTTGGCGAGATCTTCTGCCCGGCCACGCACGATCGCCTTCGGGATCAACGGCGCGGTATCCACCGCATCCTCTCGCGCCAGGCGCAGGCTCGGCGAGCGCACGAACACCCGGTCGAGATGGCGCGCATAGGGGTCGACCAGCAACTTGTTGGGGTCGAAGAAGAACCCCTGGTCCGGATCGTATGGCCCGTCCGCCCGCAGGCCATAACGCGCACCCAGGCCCACATTTGCGATCAGGCCAGCGCGGATGTGGTTTTCATGCACATCGAGCTCGAAACGCTCGATTTCCTGATCCGCCTCGTCGAAAAGGCAGACCCAGATATTGGTCGCGCTTTCGGAATAAACGGCAAAATTCACCCCTTCCGGCGTAACCGTGGCGCCAAGCGCGTCGGTTCGTCCGGCATTGGGTACCAGTTCTGGTTTCATGGAGAGGGCCGATCTAGGTAATGACGCTTGCTTCGGTGCGACCGGTTCTGGCCTTGATCCCTGCCAGCTGCTCTGCGATCCCGATGAGGGGTTCGAGGGCAAGCTGGGTGTCGAGATCGTGGCGTCCATCGGCGGCCTCATAGCGTTCAAGGTAGACCCGCAACGTGGCGCCTACCGTCCCGGTTCCTGAGAGCCTCAGCACAATGCGCGATCCGTCCGCAAAGCCGATGCGCACGCCCTGCATGGAACTGGTCGAGCCGTCGACCGGATCGTGATAGGTGAAGTCGTCGGCATAGGCGATCTGCATCTCGTCGCCCATGATCTTGCCTGGGAGCGCCGGTAATTGCGCCCGAAGATCGTTCATAAGGGTGCCGGCGATGGCCGCATCGACCTCTTCGTAATCGTGCCGCGTATAGTAGTTCCGGCCATAGGTCTTCCAGTGCTCGCGCACGATGGCATCGACGCCCTGCTTGCGCACGGCAAGGATGTTGAGCCACAGCAGCACGGCCCAGAGCCCATCCTTCTCTCGCACATGGTTCGAGCCCGTGCCGGCGCTTTCCTCGCCACAGATCGTCACCCGGCCGGCATCGAGCAGGTTGCCGAAGAATTTCCAGCCCGTTGGCGTCTCGTGCATTTCGATGCCGAGCTTCTCCCCCACCCGGTCGGCCGCCGCGCTGGTTGGCATTGAGCGGGCGATGCCGGCAATACCACTCTTGTAGCCCGGCGCCAGATGCGCATTGGCGGCGAGCAGCGCCAGCGAGTCCGACGGCGTCACGAACCGGTTCTTACCGATGATGAGATTGCGGTCACCATCGCCGTCCGACGCCGCCCCGAAATCGGGGCCGTCTTCGGTCATCAGCCAGTCGAACATGTCCTTGCAGTAGACCAGGTTCGGGTCCGGGTGCCCGTTCTCGAAGGTTGGCGAGGGCACGCCATTGACCACCGTGCCTTTGGGTGCGCCCAGCATATCTTCGAGAATGGTATGGGCGTAGGGCCCGGTCACCGCATGCATGGCGTCGAACGTCATCCGGAAACCACCGGCGAACATCGCGCGGATGGCGCCGAAGTCGAACAGCGTCTGCATCAGCGCCGCATAGTCCTTGACCGGGTCGATCACTTCGACCGCCATGTCGCCCACCATCTGCGTGCCGATGGAATTGAGATTGATATCCGCGGCTTCGACGCTCCTGTAGCTGTCGATCTGCTTTGAGCGGGCGAAGACCGCGTCGGTGATCTTCTCGGGCGCCGGCCCGCCATTGCCGATATTGTATTTGATGCCGAAGTCGCCCTCAGGCCCGCCCGGATTGTGACTGGCCGAAAGGATCAGGCCGCCAAAGGCTTTGTATTGCCGGATGACGTTGCTGGCTGCGGGGGTCGAAAGAATGCCGCCCTGGCCGACCAGCACCTTGCCGAAACCATTGGCCGCAGCGATGCGGATGGCCTTCTGAATCGCCACATCGTTGAAGAAGCGGCCGTCCCCGCCGATCACCAGCGTCTTCCCGGCAAAGCCTTCCAGGCTGTCGAAGATCGACTGGATGAAGTTCTCGACATAGTTGGGCTGCTGAAATACCGGCACGCGCTTGCGCAGCCCGGATGTCCCGGGCTTCTGGTCGGCATAGGGCGTGGTCTTAATCGTCTGAATTGTCATCTGTCGCATACCCGATCAACGAGGCGTAAAGCTGGGCATAGCGGGCGGCGCTGGCTTGCCAGCTCACATCCGACTTCATCCCCCGCCGCTGCATCTTCTTCCATGTTCTTTCGTCGGCATAGAGCGCCAGCACCCGCCTGATGGCGTCAGCCAGGGCCTCTGCGCTGGGCGGCGCGAACTGCACGCCGGTCGCCACTTCGGCCTGCAACGCGGCCACGTTCGCATCGATTACCGTATCATTGAGCCCACCGACGCGGCTCACCAGCGGAATGCAGCCATAGCGCAACGCATAAAGCTGCGTCAGGCCGCAAGGTTCGAAACGCGACGGTACGACCATCACGTCGGCACCGCCCTGCACCAGATGGCTCAGCGTCTCATTGTAGCCGGTAACAAGACCGACCTTGCCCGGATGCCTCTGCGCGGCCCCGCGCACGGCGTTCTCGAGCTCCGTCTCGCCCGAGCCGAGCACAGCCAGTTGGGCTCCATGGTCCACCAGCATATCGATATTGGCGGCAAGCAGGTCGATACCCTTCTGCCAGGTCAGCCGGCTCACCACCGCAAACAGCGGACCATCCAGCGGCTCGAGGCTAAAGGCCTCCTGCACCGCGCGTTTGTTTGCAAGGCGCCCCTGCATCGTGGTGGGCGTATAGTTATGCGCCAGAGCCGGATCGCTGGCCGGGTTCCAGGCATCCATGTCGATGCCGTTGAGTACGCCGAAAACCGTCTCGGACCGGTTCCTCAGGAGTCCATCAAGGCCCATGCCGAAATCTGGGGTGCGGATCTCCGCTGCATAGGTGGGCGACACAGTCGTGACCACGTCGGCACATTCCACACCGGCCTTGAGGTAGCCGACGCCGCCGTAATATTCGACGCCCTCCACCGAGAACGCATGGGGCGGCAGCCGCAACTGCCCGAAAATATCGGCGCCGAACGTGCCCTGGAACGCCATGTTATGGACGGTCATCACCGTTTTCAGCGTCGAGGACGGCCCGTATTTCACATAGGCCGGCACCAGCCCCGCCTGCCAGTCATGCGCATGAATCACCTGCGGGCGATAGCCGTCGACAAGACCAAGCCCCAGTTCCGACGCCACCCAGCTCAGCGCTGCGTAGCGTTTCCAGTTGTCGGGCCAGTCCCAGCCATCGGGCGCCATATAGGGATTGCCCGGCCGGTCGTAAAGCGAGGGTGCATCGAGCACGATGAGGTCGAGCCCTTCCACCCGTCCGGCGATCAGCCGCCCGGTTGTGCCGAACAGATCGTCGAACCGCGCGACTTCCCGCCCGCCGGTCAGCTTTCCGGTCACCGCCGGATAGCCGGGCACCAGGGTGCGCATGGTTACCCCGGTTTCGCTCAGCGCGCCCGGCAGGGCACCGGCGACATCAGCCAGCCCACCGGTCTTGATCAACGGGTAGAGTTCGGATGCGACCGAGAGAACTTCGATCATCGATCCGCCAGATACTTGTTGACCATCGCTTGGGTGATCAGCGTCACGCCGTCATCGGAGCGCCGGAACCACTTGGCGTCGAATTCCGGATCTTCGCCGACCACGAGGCCTTCAGGAATGTTGACGCCGCGGTCGATCACTACCTTCTTGAGCCGCGCATTCCGCCCGATGTCGCAATAGGGCAGCACCACCGCCTCTTCGAGCACCGAATAGGAATGGACACGCGAACCCGTCGAGAGCAGCGTCTTCTGCAAGTGCCCGCCCGAGACGATGCAGTCGCCCGACACCAGCGAATTGACCGCCGAGCCGCGACGCCCGTCGAAATCATGCACGAACTTGGCCGGTGGCGTGATCTCGGCATAGGTCCAGATCGGCCAGTCGCGGTCATAGAGATCGAGCTGGGGCTTGATGTCCGTGAGATCGATCGAGGCCTTCCAGTAGGCATCGATCGTCCCGACATCGCGCCAGTAGCTGACCTCTTCATTGCTCGAACGCACGCAGGAGCGCGGGAAGCGATGCGCCCAGGCCGTGCCGTTCTTGACGATATAGGGGATGATGTCCTTGCCAAAGTCGCGGCTCGAGCCTTCCGTGGCCGCATCGCGCTTGAGCTGTTCCATCAGGAAACGGGTCTCGAACACGTAGATGCCCATCGAGGCGAGCGCCATGTCCGGCTTATCGGGAATACCCGGCGGATCTTTGGGCTTTTCCACGAAATCGACGACGCGGTCGCGACCATCCACGTGCATCACGCCAAAGCCGGTGGCCTCCATGCGCGGCACTTCGAGACAACCGATGGTGACATCCGCACCGGTGTCCACATGCTGGCGGAGCATGATTTCGTAGTCCATCTTGTAGATGTGGTCGCCCGCGAGGATAACGATGTAGCGCGCACCGGAATCCTCGATGATGTCCATATTCTGGTAGACCGCGTCCGCGGTGCCGGCATACCACATGTCTTCGCGCACCCGCTGCGAGGCCGGCAGCACGTCGAAGCTCTCGTTCCGCTCGGGACGCAGGAAGTTCCAGCCGCGCGACAGGTGGCGGATCAGCGAATGCGCCTGGTATTGCGTCGCCACCGAAATGCGGCGAATGCCCGAATTGATCGCGTTCGACAGCGCAAAGTCGATGATGCGCGATTTCCCGCCAAAATAGACGGCCGGCTTGGCGCGCCGGTCAGTCAACTCCATCAGGCGCGTTCCGCGCCCGCCGGCCAGAACATAGGCCATGGCTTCGCGTGCCAAAGGCGATGGTACCCGGTAGTCAGCCATTCATAAGTCCCTCCGCATATGCCCGGATGCCTCCGGGTCTTGTACCCCTGTCGAGCCGTCAGGACGGCTCGAACTTCAAGAAAAGTGTCGCTAATGGTGGCAGGTATATTTCCGCTTCCGCCGGCCAGTGCTGGCCCGCGACTTCGGTTGCGATAACGGCACCCTGGTTGCCGGTGTTCCCGCCGGCATACCAGCCGGCATCGGTATTGATCCGCTCCACCCAGCGCCCCGCCTTGGGCAGCGGCACTTTATAGTGACTGCGCGGCACCGGCGTGAAATTAGAGATGACCAGTACCGGGTCGGCGTCGGGCGCCTTGCGGATCCAGGCCAGCACCGAATTGGCGTGGTCGTTGCCGATCACCCAGTCGAACCCGTCCGGCTCGCAATCGCGTTCGTGCAGCGCCGGCAGGCTGCGATAGGCCGCGTTGAGGTCCGCTATCAGCCGCCGCATGCCCTCATGGCTCGGCGCGTCGAGCAACCACCAGTCCAGCGACCGTGCCTCGCTCCATTCTTCCCGCTGCGCAAACTCCTGTCCCATGAACAGAAGTTTCTTGCCCGGATGCCCCCACATGAAGGCAAGATAGGCGCGCAGATTGGCAAACTGCTGCCAGTCGTCGCCCGGCATCTTGGCCAGCAACGATCCCTTGCCGTGAACGACCTCGTCATGGCTCAGCGGCAGCACGAAATTCTCGGAAAAGGCATAGACCATGCCGAAGGTCATGTCGTTGTGGTGGAAGCGCCTATGGATCGGCTCGCGGCTCATGAAGCGCAGCGTGTCGTTCATGAAGCCCATGTTCCACTTGAACCCGAAGCCCAGCCCACCGGCATAGGTCGGCGCACTGACGCCTGGCCAGGAGGTGCTCTCCTCGGCAATCATGAAGGCGCCCGGAAACTGCGCATAGACCTCGGCATTGACGCGCTGCAGGAACGCGACCGCCTCCAGGTTCTGGTTGCCGCCATGCTTGTTGGGGACCCATTCACCCGGCTGGCGCGAATAGTCGAGATAGAGCATCGACGCCACCGCATCGACACGCAGCCCGTCGATATGGAATTTCTCGAACCAGAACAGCGCATTATTGGTGAGGAAGGCCGACACCTCCTTGCGCCCGAAATTGTAGATCGCGGTGTTCCAGTCGGGATGAAATCCCTGTCGCGGGTCCTCGTGCTCGTAAAGCGCCGTGCCGTCGAAATGGGAGAGCCCGAAGTCGTCGGTTGGAAAATGCGCCGGCACCCAGTCGAGGATCACGCCCAGTCCCGCCTCATGCGCCGCGTTCACCAGCCGCGCAAAGCCGGCCGGATCGCCGAAGCGCGAGGTCGGAGCGAAAAGCCCGGTCGGTTGGTAGCCCCAGCTCGGGTCGAACGGATGCTCGGAAACCGGCAGGAATTCGAGATGGGTGTATCCCATGTCCGCCGCATAGGGCACGAGCTGCTCAGCCAACTGGTCATAGCTCATGAAACTGCCATCTGGCCGCCGGCGCCACGAGCCCAGATGCACCTCGTAGATCGACATCGGCGTGCGCCGCCAGTCGCGGGTGGCGCGCTCGTCCATATATTGCTGGTCAGTCCAAGTGAACGGCGTGGGATCGGGCACGACCGAAGCATTGCGCGGCCGCACCTCGGCCTGGCGTGCATAAGGGTCCGCCTTGAGCGGCAGCACCTGCCCGTGCGGGCCGACGATTTCGTATTTGTAGATCGTACCCGTGCCCAGAACCGGGATGAACACTTCCCAGATGCCGTTGCGATTGCGCATGGGATGGCGCCGCCCGTCCCAGTCGTTCCAAGGCCCGACCACCGACACGCGCAGTGCATTGGGGGCCCAGACGGCAAAATGCGTGCCGTGGATACCCTCGAATTCCATCTCGTGGGCGCCCATCTTGTCGAAAAGTCTGAGATGGCTTCCCTCGCCGATATAGTAATCGTCCATCGGGCCCAGCACGGGCCCGAACGAATAGGGATCGAATACCGACCAGCTGCCGCCGGCATTCTTTGCCTCGTAGCGAACCGGCTGGCGCGCCGTCAGCGACACCTTGGCCTCGAAGAACCCTGCCGGATGGCGCGGGATCATATGGCCCAGCGGCGTCCCGTCCAGCCCGAAGGCGTCGAGCGTTTCGGCATGCGGCACGAAGGCGCGCAATACCCATTGCCCGTCCACCTCGTGCAGGCCGAGGAAAGAGAAGGCATCGCCATGGCGTCCCGCCACGATCGCCTCGATCTCCCGCCCATCTGCCTGCCAGCTTTCCTTGCTCAAGCTCACGCCACGCTCCCCGTCGACCCGCCCTCATCACGCGGCAGATCCAAATAAATCCTACGTGCAGTCCAGTCGGCCGGCCGACCCTCCCCGAAGCGCCGAAAGGCGCCGCCCCTCGATATCGGTCAACCCGTGGGTACGCCCCAGATATCGGCGGCATATTGCCTTATCGTCCGGTCCGACGAGAAGAACCCGACGCTCGCGGTGTTGCGGATGGCCATGGCCGTCCACGTCTTCTTGTCTTGCCAGAGCTTGTCCACCTTGGCCTGCGCGGCGACATAGGCGTCGAAATCGCGTGCCACCATGAACCAGTCATGGTCGTAGAGCCCGCCGATCAGGTCGCGATAGCGCTGCGGGTCGTCGGGTGAAAACACGCCAGACGAAATGGATTCGAGCGCCTCGCGCAATCGCGGCGACGCGTCGATGGCCGACCGCGGCACTTCCGAACGCGCCCGCTTGTCTTCGACCTGCTCGGTCGTGAGCCCGAATATGACGATATTGTCGTCGCCCACTTCCTTGTACATTTCCACATTCGCGCCATCCATCGTTCCGATGGTGATCGCGCCATTGGCCATGAACTTCATGTTTCCGGTGCCCGAGGCTTCCATGCCCGCGGTGGATATCTGTTCCGACAGGTCGGCTGCCGGCACGATCACCTCCGCCAGGCTCACATTGTAATTGGGCAGGAAAACCACCTTCAGCAGGCCCCGCACTGCGGGATCGTTGTTGATGACGCGAGCCACGTCGTTGATCAGCTTGATGATCAGCTTGGCGTTCCAGTAGCTCGGCGCCGCCTTGCCGGCAAAGATCTTAACCCGCGGCACCCATTCCCGTTCCGGATGCGCGCGAATTTCGTCATAGAGCGCAACGGCATGGATGATGTTGAGCAGCTGCCGCTTGTATTCGTGGATGCGCTTGATCTGCACATCGAACAGTGCGTCCGGACTGACCTTGATGTTGAGCCGGTCCTTGATCAGCGCCGTCAGGCGTTTCTTGTTTTCGAGCTTCACCGCCGCGAACTGCTTCTGGAATCCCGGATCCTCGGCATGCGGCAGCAGCAGGCGCAGCTTGTCGATATCGTCGAGGAACTCGGGCCCGATCCTTTCGGACACCAGCTTTGTCAGTGACGGGTTGCACTGCATCAGCCAGCGCCGCGGGGTGATCCCATTGGTCTTGTTGTTGATGCGCTCGGGGTAGAGCTTGTGCAGGTCCGCGAACACCGTCTGCTTCATCAGTTCGGTATGGAGCGCCGACACGCCATTGATCGAATGCGAGCCGACAAAGGCCAGTTGCCCCATGCGCACCCGGCGGCCGCCATGCTCGTCGATCAGCGACACCGCTGCCGCCTGCTGATCGGTGAAGCCGGACTTGGCGCGCGCCTCGACCAGCACGTCGGCATTGATCTGGTAGATGATCTGCATATGTCGTGGCAGCAGACGCTCGAACAGCGCCACCGGCCAGCTTTCAAGCGCTTCGGGCAACAGCGTGTGGTTGGTGTAGCCGAACGTAGCGCGGCACAGCTTCCAGGCTTCCGCCCATTTGACGCCGTTGTCATCCACCAGGATGCGCATCAACTCGGCAATGGAAATGGCGGGATGCGTATCGTTGAGCTGGATCGCCACCTTGCCCGGCAATGAGCCGAGATCGCCATATTGCTGGAGGTGCCGCCGCACGATGTCCTGCAGCGAGGCCGAGGAGAAGAAGAATTCCTGGCGCAGGCGCAGCTCCTGCCCCGCCGCGGTCGAGTCCGCGGGGTAGAGCACCCGCGTAATCGCTTCGGCCTTGGCGCTTTCTTCCAGCGCGCCGATATGGTCGCCCGAATTGAACTTGTCGAGCAGGATCGGGTCGATGGGCTGCGCGCTCCAGAGCCGCAGGGTGTTCACCCGCGCGCCGCGCCAGCCCACGATCGGCGTGTCATAGGCCACGGCCAGCAGATGTTCGTTGGGGCGCCATTCCTGCCGCACTTCGCCATCGGGATCGGTGACCGGCTCGACATGGCCGCCGAACCCGACCTCATAGGCGCTTTCGCGCCGCTCGAATTCCCAAGGATTGCCATGCGCAAGCCAGTCCTCCGGCAGTTCCACCTGCCAGCCTTCGCTCATCTCCTGGCGGAAAAGTCCATGCACATAGCGGATGCCGTAGCCATAGGCCGGGATTTTCACCGACGACATGGATTCTAGGAAACACGCCGCCAATCGCCCCAGGCCGCCATTGCCCAGCGCCGCATCCGGCTCGAGATTAATCAGTTCGCCCAGGTCGACATTGAGGTTCTTGAGCGCTTGGGCAACCGGCTCCATCAGCCCGACATTGCTCATGGCATCGCGCATCAGGCGGCCGATGAGAAATTCGAGGCTGAGATAGTAGACGCGCTTGTTGGAGGTCCGCCACGTCTCGCGCGAACTCTCCATCCAGCGGTCCATCACCCGGTCGCGCACCGCCAGGATAGTGGCGCGCAGCCAGTCGTGCGGACGCGCGACAATGGGATCTTTGCCGACCGAATAGATCAGGTTTTCAAGGATTTCGGCCTGCAGGGCCTCAACGGTCGTGGCGCGAGGCTCGGGCGTCGGAGCATCGTAGACGATCGGTTTTTGCGGCATATCGCAATCCAGTGTTCATGACGATGTTCCCCTCAGAATGACCCACTGTTGCACTTAATTTGTGCATCGAAAAGCCCCCCGGCGGTTCCACCGCGCTTAGCTGCCCTGCATCTGCCGGGCGGACCGCGTGGCCGCCGCTTCGGCCTCTTCTTCGGCTTCTTCTTCGTCGACGCGCACACCGCCCTCGCGGGCCTGTTCGCGGGCATTGCTGATCAGAAGGTTTCTGCCGACGCGCCAGTCCTCGCCATTGAGTTGCAGCTCGAAACGCTCCCGGTCGCGGTCGCGCACGCCTTCGATGACATCGGCGATCTGCTGCTCGTCCGCCCCCATCTGGCGGATCGCCTCGCCCCCGAAGGTCACCGCCGAATCGAACAGTTCGCGCCGCTGGAAGTCGACACCCGCCCGCACCAGCTCGATCGCATGTACACGGTCGAAGGCCCGCGCCATCACCCGCGCCAGTGGGAATTCGCCGCGCAGCAATTCCACGATCCGCGTCGTCTGCGCCTTGTCGTTGGTGCAGACGAGTATCAGGTCTGCCGAAGCCGCGCCTGCCGCATGCAGGATGTCGAGGCGCGTACCGTCGCCATAATAGACCTTGAAGCCGATCTGCGCGGCGGCGTGGATCATCTCGGTGTCGTTGTCGATGATGGACACCGAATATTTGAGCGCCAGCAGCGGCTGGCTGGCGATCTGTCCGAACCGGCCGAAACCGATGATCAGCACCCGCCCCGTCAGCCCGTCCGCTCGCTCGACCCCATCGAAGGATTCGACCTTCTTGGGCATCAGGTAGCGCAGCCCGATCATCGCAAAGGGCGTCAGCACCATCGAGATAATTACCGTGGCCGTGAATATGGCATTGGTGGGCCCGTCGATCAGCCCGCTCGAGGCGGCCGTCGTATAGAGTACGAAGGCGAATTCACCGCCCTGCCCCATCAGCACGGCACGCTCCAGCGCCTCGCCATGGCTCGATCGCATCAGCCGCGCGATCACGTAGATCGCCGCGGCCTTGACCAGCATATAGGCCACGACGCTCATGGCGATGATCTGCCAGTTCTCGGCCACGACGCTCAGGTCCAGCGACATGCCGACGGCCAGGAAAAACAGACCCAGCAGCAATCCGCGGAACGGCTCCACATCCGCTTCGAGCTGGTGCTTGAACGTCGAGGTGGATAGCAGCACACCGGCCAGGAACGCCCCCATGGCCATCGACAACCCGCTGACCTGAAACAGCAGCGCCGCGCCCAGGACGACGAGCAACGCGGCTGCCGTCATCACCTCCCGCACCTTCGCCTGCGCGAGCAGCGAAAAGAACGGATTCATGATCCGCCGGCCGAGGAAGATCAGCAGCAGGATGGCGCCGACCGCAATGCCGACCGAAACGAGCCGCGTCAGCAGGCTCGCATCGTCGCTGGTGGGCGACAACAACGCCACGATGGCGAGAAGCGGCACGATGGCCAGGTCTTCGAGCAGGAGAATGGACACCATCTTCTGCCCATGCTCGGTCGCCAGCTCTCCCCGTTCCCCCAGGATCTGCATGACGATTGCCGTCGAGGTCAGCACAAAGCCCATTCCGAAGACAAAGGCGACGAGCGGGCTAAATCCGAGCAGCACGCCGACCCCCGTCAGCAGCGCTCCGCATGTGCCGACCTGGATGACGCCGAGTCCGAAGATCTGCTTGCGCAAGGCCCAGAGCCGGCTTGGCTCCATTTCGAGCCCGATGATGAAGAGGAACAGCACCACGCCCATTTCGGCGGTGGCGAGAACCGAGGCCGGGTCGGAAATCAGCCCGATCCCAGAGGGCCCCAGTACCAGGCCCGCAGCAAGGTAGCCGAGCACCGACCCGAGGCCAATACGGCGAAAGATCGGGACGGCGATCGTACCGGCCGCCAGCAGGGCCACGATGGGAACAAGGTCCACGCCATGATGCGCGGCTTCTGCCGCATGCGCTACAACTTCGCCCGCCATGTGTGGGATTCCCGTGCCGTTATTTGGCGACACTGGAACTCGGCCGTCGACCCGTCAAGTCGGGCAGATGCATGTGACCTATGGCCTTATGTGCCGCTCGGCTCCACGCCGGTGGGACCGGTCCCCGGCGGTGGCTCCTCGCGGTCCCTTTTGCGACTGTCGGCTTCCTTCTCAGCGTCGCGCCGTTTTTCGCGGATCACCTGCGCGGCGTTGGCGAGCAGCACTTCCCGGTCCGACATATAGGCCGTCGGGCGCACCGGCCGACGGGGCGCAACCGGCTTGCTGGGCAGGGCATGGGTGATGAGCGATTGCGCGATCAGCAGCGTCGGCACCGCTACCAGTCCCCCCACAGGCCCCCAGGCCCAGATCCAGAAGGTAATCGAGAGGAAAATGATGAACGGGTTGAGCGTCAGCGAACGTCCGATGAAATGCGGCGTGAAGATCTGTCCTTCAACGAAGTTGATGCTCGCGTAACACGCCACCGGCAGCAGGATCTGCACAAGCTCGGTCTGCGTACCCAGCCCCACCGCCAGAAGCACGGTGATCATGATTGCCTGGCCCACATAGGGAATGTAGTTCAGCACCGCTGCCATGGCGCCCCACAGAAGGGGCGATGGCATGCCGATGATCCACATGGCGATCGACACGGCTGTGCCCACGCAAAGGTTGATCATGGTCACCGACATCAGGAAGCGGCTGACCTTCTGCTCGACATCGCGGAACACATGCGCCGTGCGCCACCGCATCCGGCGCGTCACGCACATGGACAGCACCGACATGCGGATATGGTCGCGCGTCGCCACGAAGAAATAGAGGCTCGCCAGGAAGATCGCCACTTGCGCGAGCACCGCCGGGGCCAGCATCGCCATGCCGGTGACCGTGCTGCCATCCTCGACCTGCACGGTCATGGCATTGCTCGGTCCCAGCACCGAGCTCAGCTGTTCCTGAAAACTGCTGATCGATTCCATTGGTTCGCGCAGATTGGCAATCTGCTGCTGCAGCTTCTCCCAGATCAGCGGCGCCCGCGCCACCCATTCGCTCAATGGCACCGCAAACAGAAGCCCAAATCCGGCGATCACCCCGAGCAGCAGCAACACGACGACGCCCGCAGACAGCGCCGGCGGCACGCCGATCGCCTCGACGCGATCGGCCACCGGCCCGAACATGAGGCCAATGACGATGGCGAGCGTCACCGGCGCCAGGAACACCTGTCCCGCCTGCAACACATTGAGCAGCACGGCAAAGCCGATGAACACGACTGCCAGGCGCGCGACATTGTTGAGGATACGCTCGAACTGGCTCTGATTGGGATCGGGATTGGCCGCTCGGGCCAGGATCTGACGCATTCTGGTTTCCGCTCGCAAGGACCTGGGTGGAACGTGAGGTAAACCCTTTCGTTCCGCCCCCTGGCCGGCACCGGTTCATGAGGCGTCGACCCGCCCTCGCCGCTTCGCTAAGCTCCGCGCCAACTGCTTACCGAGTCGACGGAATTTCTTCATGCCCCGCAAGATCATCATCGATACCGACCCCGGCCAGGACGATGCCGTGGCCATTCTCCTCGCGCTCGCCTCGCCCGAGGAACTTGAGGTCCTCGGCGTCGTGGCGGTAGCCGGCAATGTCGGCCTCCACCACAATGCCAACAATGCCCGCAAGGTTGTGGAGCTTTCCGGCCGCACCGATATTCCGGTCTATGCCGGCTGCGCCCGCCCCCTGCGCCGCCAGCTTGTCACGGCCGAGCACGTCCATGGCGATACCGGCCTCAACGGCCCCGTCCTGCCTGATCCGACCATCCCGCTCGAGGCCCAGCACGGCGTCGACTACATCATCGACACCCTGATGAATGCCGAGCCAAAAACCATCACGCTCTGCACCCTCGGCCCGCTCACCAACATCGCCATGGCGCTGATCAAGCAGCCCGCCATTGCCGAGCGCATCCAGGAAATCGTCATGATGGGCGGCGCCTATTTCGAGGTCGGCAACATCACCCCGGCGGCCGAATTCAACATCTATGTCGATCCCGAAGCCGCCGACGTCGTCATGCGCTGCGGCGCCCCCATCACCATCCTGCCCCTCGACGTCACCCACATGATCCAGTCGACGCCTGCGCGCCTCGATGCCATCAAGGCTGTCGGCAACAGGAGCGGCGAAGCGGTGCACGCCATGCTGACCTTCTCAGAAGGCTTCGACCTCAAGAAATACGGCTGGGAGGGCGCGCCGCTGCACGACCCCACCGTCATCGCCTACCTGCTCCAGCCGGACCTGTTCGAAGGCCGACACTGCAATGTCACCATCGAAACGGCCAGCGAACTCACGGTCGGCATGACGGTCTGCGACTACTGGCACGTCTCTGGCCGCGCCCACAACGCCACTTGGCTGCGCAGCGGCAATGCCGAAGGCTTTTACAAGCTGCTCACAGAGCGGCTTGCGCGCCTGCCTTAAGCGGTGCCCCACCCACGCATCACACCTCCCCCTACGAGGGGAGGTGGCGCCGCTCGGCCGACGAGCCGTAGCAGAGCGAGGTGGGGGTGAAATCCGCTGAAGCGAGCATTTGGCGCCCTCCTACCCCAGCCTCACCTCCCGCTCGACCCCGATATTCTCGAGAAAGGTCCGGTCGTGGCTGATCACCAGCAGCGCGCCGTCAAACGCCCGCAACCCCGCCTCCACCACCTCGATGGCCTCGATATCGAGATGGTTAGTCGGCTCGTCCAGCACCACCAGCATGGGCGGGGTTGTCCCGCCCAGAACGCAGGCCAGCCCCGCCCGCAGCATCTCCCCGCCGCTCAGCGTACCAGCCACCTGCAGCGCTGCGTCGTTGCGGAACTTGAACGCCGCCAGCACGGCCCGGCAATCCTGCACCGAGCTGTCCGGGTTGAGCCGCCGGAAATTCTCGAGAATGCTCTCGCTCCGGTCGAGCAGCCCCACCTGCTGGTCGAGCAGGACCATCGGCCCGCCGATCTGTACCGTGCCGGCGTCCGGCACCATCTGGCCAGTAAGCAGCTTGAGCATTGTCGTCTTGCCAGCGCCATTGGGCCCGCTGATGGCCACGCGCTCAGGCCCGATCATGTCCATGGAGAAATCGCGGATCACCGGCCGATCCGGATCATACCCGCCGCTGATCCCGCTCGCCCGCAACACCACCTTGCCCGCCGGGAGGCCGCTTGGCTTGAGCTTGACGGCAAAGGGCGTCAACACCTCTATCCTCGAGCGCGCCGCAGCCGCTTGCGCCTGTGCCGCGTGCGCCTGCTTTTCCGCCAGCCGGTCCAGTCCGCCGGCGGTTTCCTCGGCCCGCCGCTTCAGCCCTCCGAGCAGGATTTTCGGCGCTCCGCCCCGGGCGGCCTTCTTGCGCCCACCGGCATCGCGCCGGTCCTGCCGCTCGCGCGCCTCCTGTGCCGCCCGCGCCGCATCGCGCACCTGCCGCTCCGCCGTATCGAGATCGCGCTGCGCCGCACTGAGCTCCAGCGCCTTGCGTTCGCGATAATGGCTCCAATTGCCGCCATAGGTGGTCGCGCCCAGCCCCGTCAGTTCGACAATGGCGTCCATCGTGTCGAGCAAGATCCGATCATGGCTGATAACGATCGCAGCCCCGCGCCAGTCCTGCAGCATGCGGCTGACCGCGGCCCGCCCCTCGACATCGAGGTTATTGGTCGGCTCGTCGAGCAGGATCAGGTCGGGCTGGCCAAAGACAAGCGCCGCCAGCGCCGCACGCGTACGCTGCCCACCCGATAGGGTCGCCAGTAGCGTATCGGGGGTTACATCGAGGTCGAGCTGGTCAAGCGCCTCGCCAAGCCGCGCCTCCAGCGTCCAATCCGCCTCCGCGAGGTCGTCTGCCGCCGCCTCTCCCGCCATGGCACGGGCCAGCAGATCAAGGCTGTCACGGACACCGAAGAGATCGGCGATGGTCTCTCCCTCGCGCGGCTGCACCTCCTGGCGCAGCACACCGATCCGCCCGGTCACGCTGACCGCGCCGGAGGTGGGTGTCAGCTCACCGGTTATGAGGCGCAGCAGTGTGGTCTTGCCGACGCCATTGCGGCCGACAAGCCCGGTGCGTCCGGTGCCGAAACTGAGATCGAGATTGGAGAAAAGCGTCTGGCCGTCAGGGCCGGTAAAGGTCAGGTGCGAAAGCGTCACGGAAGGCATGGTTCGGCAGATCCTCAAGGGCAAGGCAGTTGGGCGTTGCGATGAGGATGCGATCCATGGAAACCGTCCGGTCGGGTTGCGATAGCTCCTAGATAATCCACCCTGCGGCTGCGTCAACCTCCCGCTGGAAAATCGTCCGGCAGCGGCGTAGTGTCCGGCGCCAGAATTGCCCGGATGCGTCGCATGGATCTCTTCACTCTTTCCGCCTTCACCATCGCCTATGCCATCGCCGTGCTCGTGCCCGGTCCGGGCGTCGCGGCCGTCGTGGCGCGCGCCCTGGGTGGCGGGTTCAGGGGTGCCTTCCCCATGGTGCTGGGCATTCTCGCCGGCGACCTCGTCTATTTCTTCTTTGCAGTCTTTGGTTTGGCTGCCATCGCCACCGTCTTCGGCCCGGTCTTCGTCATCGTGCGCTGGGCCGGCGCCGCCTACCTCCTCTACATCGCCTGGAAGTTCTGGACTGCCCGCCCCGGCGCCGAGCAGATGAAACCCAGGAACGAAGCCGCCTGGAAAACCTTCGTGGCCGGCTTCTCGCTGACCATGGGCAATCCCAAGACCATCGTCTTCTACCTCGCCATCCTGCCCACCGTGGTTCCCCTGGCCGATATGACGCTGCTGGCCCTCGTCGAGCTCACGGCCATCGTCGTCGTCGTGCTGCTCATCATCGGTTGCGGCTATGCCTGGCTCGCCTCCGCCGCCCGTGACATGTTCCGCAGCGAAAAGGCGCTTGGCCGCCTCAACAAGACCGCCGGCGCCATGATGGCGGGCGCCGCGGGCCTGGTGGTGCTGCAACACTGAAGCCAGCCACCGCGCCTTCATCATTGGTTAACCATAATCGGCCAGCCTTTGGGCATGGCTTACGGCTCCACGAAGATCACGCGTTTCAACATGCACCAGCTCGCACCATACGAGCGGATGCAGTATCAGCGCGAGCGCCGCGCGGCTGCTGCCGAAATCGCGCAGAAGCAGGCCAACATGGCCAACAGCTTTGCCAGCATCCAGTCCAGCAATGCAGTCGAAATGGGCAACCTGGTCTCAAAGGTCGCCATGAATCGCATCTACAAGAAGGCCTGATGCGCCAAGGCTTCTGAACTTCGCCATCCTGAAATTCACGCTTGCTTAACGCCTCGATGCGCCAATCTTGCTCATGGCTATCTCGAGCAAGATCACGCGCTTCAACATGCATCAGCTTCCGCCCTACGAGCGGATGCAGCATCTGCGCGCGCGCCGGGCGGAAGCGGCTGCCAAAGCCCAGAAATATTCCAACATGGCCAACAACTTCGCGGCCATTCAGAACAGCAACGCCGTGGAGATGGGCAACATCATCTCCAAGGTCGCCATGAACCGCATCTTCAAGAAGGCCTGATCAGGCCGTCTGCGGCGCGATCCGCTGGAGCAGGGCCGACAACTCGGCCGGCGGCTTCTGCTCGATCCGGCGATAGATGCGTCCATCGGCTGTCCGCGTCACATAGCCCATGTCCACCATGGCCCGGCGCAGCAATGCGTGGTCGTTGAAGCTCGCCCAGGCATTGAGCAGGTCGGTATTTTCGCGATCCGTATAGTCTCGTCCCGATTCCATCCGCGCCCAGAGTGCCCAGAGGCAGAGCGACTGCATTTTGTTCTTCGACGGCCAGCGCAGCAGCACGCCATCCGTGTCGAAATGCCGGGCAACCTTCTCGACCATGGTCAGGTCGGCCGGATCGCTTCTCGGCGCGTCGTCGGTGACGGCCCTGAGATGCTGGTAATTCCGGAAACCGGCAGCGCGCGAAACCATGTTGAGCGTTTCGACATGGCTCGGTACGTCATCAAGCCTCGCGAGCTGCTCGCGCAGGGCTTTGGCAAAAGCCGACAGGTCGGCAATCTGGAGGGACAGGATCTGTCTCGACATGGTTCATCCTCAAGCATGCCCATGACCGCCTGGAGGCAGTGTCACTGGTCGCCGGCTTGCGACGGGCACTATGGAGGGTGCGTGTCGAAGACTTGGGGATGAGCAGGTTTAGCTTCCCTTGCGGGGACGGCGACGCCTCGGTGAACTGCAGACCGTGGCGTCCTATACGATGCCGGCGACGAATACTCAATCGCCCAAGGTGGGGGAGCGGATGGCAAAGCCACCCGCTCTTGAGGCCGGATCAGTCCGCCGCGCCGCCCACTTCCGCCAGCTGCCCGAGCTTGACCTGCACCAGAAGGCTCAGCTCGTCATAGACATTCCATTCGTCGACGATCTTGCCGTCCTTCCAGTGATAATGGCTCATGCCCATCACCTGGACGCGCTTTCCCGTCGGGTCGCCCAGCGTCCCGAGGATGCCATAACCCAGGTGGTGGCCTTCCATGATCCAGCGCACCGCAACCTTGGTGCCGCCCTCTTCGCAGGGATTGGACGCCACATGCTGCACTTCGTAGGACGCATCCGGCAGCGAACCGATCAGCCCCAGATGCTGGTGAATGATGGCGGCGACGCCATAGAGCTCCTTCATCAGCGGCCCATGATACTGGGCATTGGGCGCATAATCTTGAGCGATGCGGCCGAACATGCGCTTGGTGAACACCTCATGCAGCATTTCGATGGTCTGGGCTTCCACGTCATTGTGGGCCAGGCTCGTATCGGCCTTGTCCGTCGGAGGGGTCTGGCCGAGAAAGCGGCGGTTCTCGCCGATATCGAGCGAGGTGAGGCCTGCGGCGAACTTCTGCTTGGCAGTCCGCATGGCGAAGTGATGCGGGTCGAGCCCGAGCTGCTGGATGATCGCCATCTGGTCGGCCACCACCCACTCCCGGTAGATCTTGTTGCGGTGCACCATGCAGTCGGCAATGGTGCGCGACACGAAGGGCTTGCCGGTCGGTTGCCCGAGATGGCCGTACTGGGTGTGGCGGCCAGAGCCGGTGACGAGATGGCTGGTATAAAAGCCATCCTTGTCATTGCCGTTCCAGATCACCTGCGTACCCATGCCGCGGCGTTCCGGGAACGACACCAGCCGCTGGATGGTGTCGCGCACCACGTCCTCGCGGTTGTAGATCGTGCCCGTCGTGCCATAGAGCACGCAGTTATGCGTATAGTGCGTATAGATCAGCCCGATATCGCGCTCGTCCCAGATTTTGTGGGTGCAGCGGATGATGTAGTCGACGATATCGGTATAGATGTCGTCGAACCCGTCGAGCGACTGCGACCGCGGCCGGTTGGCCGGCGCGAGATCGGGATAGTCGCGACGCTCCACCTGCAGCACGCTTTCGTCGAGCGCCACGGCAGAACTGCCCTTGGTCTTGGGGTTGCTGGTGGGATCGCTCATCGTCTCTCCTTGGGCGTCAGCCGGATTTTGGGTGGATTGGGTCCATGCCAGCCATTGACGCACATGACGCGCCACTGCGGCCGGATTTTCAAGCGGGGCGAAATGCCCGGCGCCCGGAATGGTAAAGAACTGCGCCCCCGGCACCGCTTCGGCGATTTCGCGATGAACCTCGAGCGTGCAGACCTGCTCGTATTCGCCGGCAAGAACCAGTGTGGGCACATCGATCGAGGCGAGCCGCTTGCGGCTGTCGGCGCGGGTAATGCCGATTTCGACCTGCGGACCAAGTCCCTCCGGCCCCAGCGCCTCGGCCATGGCGATGACGGTATCGAGCAGCTCGCGGTTCTCGACATTGTCCGGCGCCACCGAGCGCGCCCAGCCGCCCCGTACGTAATCCGCCATGCCTGTCTCTCGGGCCTTTACGACCTCGTTCCGCCGCCGCGCTATATCGTGATCGGGCACGGGACGCGCAGTCGTGTCGACCAGCGCCAGCGCCGCGACCCGCTCCGGCGCCTGGGCAACGATTTCCAGCGCCACGATGCCGCCCAGTGAAAAGCCCAACACTGAAAATCGCGTCGGTGCCGTGGCCAGAATCTTCTGCGCCATCGCGGCGGCACTATCCGCCCCGGTCATCGCCACCACGTGCACCAGCGGATGATCCAGCAGGTCCAGCATCGGTGCAAACATCCGCCCGTCGCACGCCGTGCCCGGAAGCAGCAGCAGCGGCAGGGCTGCGCTCACAGCATCCTTCGCCTCGACCGGCACGGGGATAGTTTTATTCATCTCGGTCCGTTTCAACGCCCCAAGGAGCAACTCACCAAAAAACTCTGGCAAATTTTGAATACGTATGCAAGATCGAATTCGTACACCTGATGGCGGCTCCTGGCACACTCAGCCTGCCGGCCAATCGCCGCCCCTTTGCATCTCGCGGAGCCAAGTTCGATGACTGATAACGCTACCTCGCCCTTCCCCGGCGTGACCTTTGTGAAAGCCCCGGAGCGTTCCTCCATCAGCGATAACGCCCCGGTTGAAGCGCTGGTCAGCGAGATCATCGCCAATGTCCGCAGCAACGGCGACGCCGCGGTGCGTGAATATTCCGCCAAGTTCGACAAGTCCGACATCGCGGTCTTCGAGGTCACGGCTGCCGAGCGCGAAGCCGCACTGGCCGAACTCGATCCGCAGACCCGCAAGGACACCGAATTCGCCATCGCCAATGTGCGCAAGTTTGCCGAGGCCCAGCTCGCCACCATCCTGCCGCTCGAAGTCGAGACCCTTCCTGGCGTCCATATGGGCCACCGCGTCATCCCCATCGAGCGCGTCGGCTGCTACGTTCCCGGCGGCCGCTACCCCCTCCTCTCGGCGCCGATCATGACCATCGTCCCGGCCAAGGTTGCCGGCGTCGACGAAGTCATTGCCTGCCTGCCGCCCAATGCGCATAAGGCCATGATCGCCGGCTGCCACCTCTCCGGCGCCGACCGCATCTTCCGCATCGGCGGCGCCCAGGCCATCGCAGCCATGGCCTACGGCACCGAGACCGTGCCGTCCGTCAACAAGATCGTCGGCCCGGGCAATGCCTTCGTCAACGAAGCCAAACGCCAGGTCTTCGGCCCCGTCGGCATCGACCAGCTCGCAGGCCCCTCGGAAATCTTCGTCGTCGCCGACAGCACAGGCGATGCCGAGATGATCGCCACCGATCTCCTCGCTCAGGCCGAGCACGACATCCGCACCCGCGTGGGCCTCATCACCACCGACCGCGCCCTCGCCCAAGCCACGCTTGCCGAAGTCGAAAAGCAGCTCGAAACCCTCTCGACTGCCAACACGGCCCGCGAAGCCTGGATCAATTACGGCGAAATCACCGTCTGCGACAGCGAGGAGGCCATGATCGGCTATTCCGACCTCATCGCCGCCGAGCACCTGCAGGTCCACACCATCGACGCCAGGGCCTTTGCCAAAAAGCTGCGCAATTACGGCTCGCTCTTCATCGGCGAACTGGCCAGCGTTGTCTATTCCGACAAGTGCTCTGGCACCAACCACACCCTGCCCACAATGGGCGCCGGCGCCTATACTGGCGGGCTCTGGGTCGGCGCCTATGTCAAGATCGCCACCCACCAGTGGCTCGATGAAGAAGGCGTCAAGCAGGTCGCCCCGCCCGCCGCCCGCCAGTCCGCCAGCGAAGGCCTCGAAGGCCACCGCCGCGCCGCCCAGCTCCGGCTGGACCGGATGCAGGCATAGCAAAGCAAAAGGCCCGCGCAAGCGGGCCTTTTTTTCTTCACTCTAGATCCGGGCAACCAGTAGCCCTCATGGTGGTGCGAGCTCTCGCGAGCCTCGAACCGCGAGGGCGTGGCACCGCGCCTCAACTTATCTTGTCCGCTTCCAGCCAAGCCGCCTTGAGCTTTTCCACCGTAAATCCGGGCGCCCGCGCGGCCGTCAGGATCGGCACTTCCTTGCGCATCACCACGTCGATGGCCCAGGCCATGCGCTCGATATGCCCGGCCGGGATTACCACGGCCCCATGCCGGTCCGCATGGATGAGATCACCCGGCCGCACACTCATGCCGAACACCGTCACCGGGCAATCGAGCTCGGTCACATGCACGAAGGCGTGGCTCGGGCCCACCGATCCGGCAATCACCTGATAGCCCTCATCGAGCATGCCCAGATCGCGCAGCACACCATTGGTCACCGTGCCGGCAATGCCCAGCCCCTTGTGCTGGGCCACCTGCATCTCGCCCCAGAACCCGCCAATGGCATGGGGAAAATCCATGTCCTCGATCACCACCACATTGGGCCCATCACCCGCCGCGACATATTCGTAATACTGCATCCGCAGCGCCCGTACCTCTGCCGCCGGCTTCTGCGCTGGCGACGATGCCCGGATCTTGGCGGTACGTGCAAAGCCCACCACGGGCGGCAGGGCCGGATCGGCGCAGACCACCGGGGTCTTGGTGAACCCCTCGGCCGTCCGCCCGCCCATCACGTGTTCCAGCGCGTTGCAGACGGTCGGCGTATCCGCCTTGCGCAAGGCGGCGAGGACTTCCGGGGTAATGGTCGGCATGGGCTTACTCCGCCGCTTGCGCCGTCGCAAAAACCGGCGCTGCCGGCGAAGACGCGCCGCGCACGACGAAAGCGATCGCATCGGCCGAAGCCGGATTGCGGAACCCATGCGCCAGGCCGATCGGCACGGTCAGCGTATCGCCGGCCCCCATGATGATCGACCCGTCTGCCCAGTTCACTTCCAGCGTGCCGGACTGCACGAAGATCACTTCCTGCTCCTCGCGGCTATGCGCCGGAATGGTCGCGCCGGTTTCGAGCTTCAGGCGACGCAGCGCGAAACCGTGGTCCCAATGTCCCTTGATCGGACCGGCCTTGATGCCATCCTGCCCGTCGACATCGCCGATGACACCGGCTTCCTCAACGCCCTCCCCGCTGAGCGGCGAGTTCGGATCGCCCTTGATATCGGCGGCCTTGATTGCGTATTTCTGCAGCTCTTCCATCGGCGGAGTGGCCAGCTCGGCCATCTTTTCGGGTGTCGGCGGCTGCTCGAGCTCGGCGCCCTCGGGCACCTTCTCGCCCAGCGTCGTGTCGATCAGCTTGCCGCCCTTGAGCAGTTTGAGACCGAAATCCTCGGCCATCTTGAACACGCTCGGCGCCCAGACCACCTTGCCCGGATCGTCGTGGCCGAGCACCACATAGAGGAAGCCCGTGCCCTCGTCGCGCTTTTCGAAGCCGCGGAACATATGGGTCGGCACCGTCGCCACGTCACCCGGCTCGACGTCGAGATAACCCTCGTCCTTGTTGGCCCCGAAGACGAAGCGCCACTTGCCGGTATGCACCACGAAGGTTTCGGCGGTCAGGTGGCTGTGCTGGCTATTGGTGCAGCCGAAAGGCTGGCGCGCCGCGCCGACATTGAAGCCGTGCGCCTCCGGAATGTGCACCACCTGTGCCGGGTTCTCCGACACGCCCGGCCCGATGATGGTGAAGTTTTCCTTGCGGTCCGAGCCGGGCGTGCGCGCATCGATGAACGCATTGCGCAGCCCCTTGAGGTCCGCATAGCGCACCAGGCGCTTTTCCATGTCGGCTTGTGTCCACTTGCTCATGGTTCAGTCCTTTCATGAGTCCCGAAAACGGGGATGACATTGCATTCGTATGCATCAACACTCGCAAAGATGGCATCGCCATGTCGTGGCATGGATCAGGCCTCCTTGGGTCGGTAGATTTTGCGGCCGTCGATCTCGACGACACCGGTTTTCGGCAGACGCGCAGAACTGCGCACCACGAGGTCGCCATTGAGGATCCGATGCTCGGCCTCGATCTCGCCGCTGGCGATCTGGTCCATCAGGATATCGACGGTGGATTCGACCATGCGCTTGAGCGGCTGGCTCATCGAGGTAATGCCATAGCTGGTCCACGTGGCCGGGCCGACATCGTCATAGCCGACGATGGAAACGTCTTCCGGAATCTTGAGATTGAATTCGTAGCGCGCCACATCCATCACCGCGACGGCCATGTGGTCATTGGCCACGAACAGGGCGTCCGGCCGGTCCTTGCGCGAAAACATTCTGCGCGCCGCGTCCTGCGCTTCAAGGCGGGAATAGTTGCCCGTCTCGAAGGCGACGTCGTGAAAGCCATGCGCGGCCAGCCCGTCGACAAATCCCTGCTGGCGATCGCGATTGGTCGAAGAATTCTCGAGCCCCGCAATATAACCGAAGCTCTTGTGCCCGCCGGCCACGAGGAAATCGGCAATACGCTTGCCCCCTTCCCTGTTGCGCGTGGTGACGCTCGAAACCGCGTCGCGCTCCGTCGTGCGGTTGAACAGCACCACCGGAATGCCCGCGGTGGCGCATTCTTCCGACAGCTCCGAAGACAGCGAGGTCGAAGCCAGGATAATGCCGTCGACGCGGTATTGCATGAGCTGGTCGAACACCGGGTCGCTGTCGCGATCTTTGAAGCCCGTGAACAGCAGCAGATGGTAGTGTTCTGCCGCCAGCGCCCGACCCAGTTCTTCCAGAACATCGGGATAAAAGAGGTTTTCCAGATACGCCATGACCACGGCGATGATGCGCGAGCGATTGGTGATCAGCGAGCGCGCGATGGCATTGGGCCGGTAGCCCAGCACCTTGGCCGATGCCAGCACCTTGGCCCGGGTCTTGGGTGAAATGGATGCGCCGGGCGTAAAGGTGCGCGACACGGCCGACTGCGAGACGCCGGCATGCTCGGCGACCTGCAGGGACGTGACGCCCGCCTTTTTTACTCCGCTGTCCATCCGCCATCCACCAGAAGCGATGTACCCGTGATCAGTCCCGCGGCGTCGCTCGCCAGGAACACGATCGGGCCCATCATGTCTTCCACGCTCCCCAGCCGGCCAAGCTTGATCTTGGAGAGGACCCAGCTGCGAAAGTCGGGGTCGCTCAAATTCCTGGCCGTCAACTCGGTCTCGACAAAGGTCGG